>Ga0209426_1000251_pt1 | contig 71888 bp, 59 predicted proteins | sample Deesub1362B_J571_FD_187697 | JGI IMG/M metagenome (GOLD analysis project Ga0209426, IMG submission 187697) | Deep oceanic, basalt-hosted subsurface ecosystem from Juan de Fuca Ridge flank, Pacific Ocean, CORK Borehole 1362B_J2.571 (SPAdes)... ... | reverse complement strand
AAGAAACAAAAGCGAAAAAGGGAACGTTCCCAGAAAGCTAAATGCCAGCAGATTCCTCCGGTTCATACGGTCCGATAACCAGCCTCCCGTAACAATTCCAGCCGCCCCGCTGAACTGAAACACCGTGACCGCTATGGCCCCCAGCATAAGGGAATGTTCCCGTTCCGAAAGGAAAAGCGGGATGAAACTCTGAAAAGTAATGATGGTGGTAGCCCGGACCACAACCATCCAGTACAGAAGAAACAGGACGAACCGGCGGCCCGTATACGGCCGGTGGGTTTGCACCGGACGTGAAATCCTTGGCCCAACCTGCCGGTCGAGAAGCGGCAGCGTCAAAAACACAACGATCAGAGCAGGAAGAACGGCCAGAAGAGAAGCTCTCATCCCCAGGGTCGTAACAATCGGGACGATGAGCAGCGGGCCGGCAGCAATACCAAGGCTTCCTCCCACGCCAAAAATGGACATAGAAAAGCCTGGCCGCTCCGAGGTGAGACGCCCCGCCAGCGTAGCCGCTTGCGGATGAAACAGGGACGTGCCAATCCCGCTCAGCGCAAGAAAGATCACAAGAATCCAATAGCTTTCGGCCCAGCCGATCAAGCTCATGAAAAAACCAGTCATTAGCGGAGCAAAAACGACAAAATAATTCCGCCGCAGACGGTCAGCCAAAATTCCAGCCAGAGGATGGGCCATCGAATTAAAAATGGACAGGATGCTAACCAGACTCCCCGCCAGAACAAGAGAAATATTCAGACGCCCCACCAGAAGCGGCAAAAGCGGGCCCAAAAACCCGTTGTACAGATCATTGGTGAAATGGGCAAAGGAAAGCCTCCAGATGTCTCCAGGAATTTTCTTTTGATCTTTCGCGGGAAGAGAAATGTCTTCTGCCGCAACCTTATCCAGATGAACTGCCATCACCAATTACCCGCTACCCTGAGTACCAACCCGTCTTTCATTCTGCCGATGCTGCCGTTTTCCGCCGCAAACTCCGGATTAGAAGAAAAGACCCGACCCCAATAAGAAAGAGAGAAACGGCGATTTTAGAGGTCTTTTCATATGAGCGAAAGTAAAGGAAAAACAGACCGACCAAAAACGTCCCCACCCCGGAATAGGCCGCCCACCGAAAGGCGGATCGGTCTTCGGGAATCAGGTAGAGGTAGAAAAACGTGAGAGAAAATCCAAAAAACAGCAGAAAATGGCTAAGCCCTGGAGAAAGATCAATCATGCTGTTTAGCAGCCAGATCAGCGCTCCTACCATCAAAAACCCGCCAGGAAGAACCGCCCACCAGTACCGGGTATTGTGAATGTAGGGGCTGAGCAAGCCGCCCGCCAGTCCCAGCAGAAAAAAGATAAAGTTCTGTTCGCCAGAGAGCCACCCCGCTTCATACAGCAAAATCCCCATACCCCAGGGCAGTGAACAGAGCCCCGAAGTTAACAGCAAAAAGACTCGTTCTTTCAGGGCATAATATGCCAGTACGAGAACCCCGCCCGTTAGCAGCAGAACTGCGAAAAGCAGCTCCGGTGTAAGTTCGGCCCACCCAAGATTATTTACCAACAAACACAGGCCAAGAATTATGAGAAGAATTCCTGAAATAGTGCGACCATTCATCTTGGCTCCTTTCAGCTGGACAACAGCCAAAGCAAATTACAAAGAACAGACCTCTTTTGCAAGAAAATGGCCGCGTCAGTTTTTTTGTTTGCCTTTCCTGCGGCATTTCGGGTACTCCGTGAGTACGTTACCTTCCGGTACCAGCCGATCCCTTTTCCCAGCCAAGCTGGTGAAGAAACTTTTGGGGAATTGGAATGGGTCGCTGCTCCCTGTTAACAAATACACAAGTTACCTCAGCTTCTACAATCCGTTTTTGCTGAGTCACGTTCACAATATCCTGCTGCAAAACCAAACTGGTGTTCCCCACGCGTTTGATCGATGTTTCCACTTCCAGCCAGTCGCCCATGTACGCCGAGCCTTTGTATTGGATGTCGATCCGGGCAATCACAATAAAGACATCCTCTTTCATATATTCCCGGAAAGACCGCCCCGTATCTTCAAGAGACTTCATACGGGCATACTCCAGGTAGTTTAAATAGACGGCATTATTGACGTGTCCGTAGAAATCCACTTCGTAAGACCGGACCTGCAGCCGGGTACGGTGTTTCTGAGCCATTGCGCCCACTCCTTTTCATTTTCCAGCTACAACCACTACCTTTTTTTGCCGCACACTTTTGGCGGACCGATCATCTCTCGCTTCAAGATACAAAATGTAAACACCACAGGGGACAATCTCACCAAAATTTGAGGTTCCATCCCAGATCAGTTCCCGCTCGCTGCCGGTGGGAACGGCATTCAGCAGGGTGCGGATCTCCCGGCCTGCAACGTCATAAATCCGGATGGACACGCGCCCGCCCGTGAACGGCAGGCGGTACTGGATCACGGTCAGATCCTCAAATCCATCACCATCTGGAGAAAATGGATTGGGAAAAACAGAGAGGAGTTCCCGGGAAGGTACAACTCTGGTAAAAACGCTGTTAACGCGGTTCGGTGTGGCACCTTGCGGATCAGCGGAAGGCATCCAGTTGGTGGAATCCGCAGAAGGAATCTCCGGATTGACCCTTTCCAAAGAAACACCAGGCAAAATGCCCCAGCCGCTGCAGTAATGGATTTCATCAATTACGGTACCCGCAAAATCCACAAGCTGAATCCAGTCTTCGCTATTGTTGAGCCCCGGCCAATTTTTGAGCTTCAAGATTGGGCCCTCTCCAACTTTTATCTTCAAAGAATCTTCACAAACCAGCGCAAATGAACTTGGGGGAAGCCACGCCCCATTGGGAAATCGGGCTTCCTTCCGTGCCAGAACGTCACGGAGTACCCATCCTGAAAGATCAACCGAATCATTTCTCTGATTCCACAATTCCAGCCACTCTGGCTCCCCTCCAACCGGTGCAGGCATGATCTCATTGATGCACACAACCCCCGGGCGATACCCTCGCCAGATGCACAGGGTATCCGAGTTGTTGGAACGATTCATATCCCCATCTGCCGCCAGTTCCACGCACAGCCAGTGCCTTCCCGATGGCCAGGCTGACAGAACCTGCTGAATGACCAGACTGTCCTCCGCGGCCAAAAATTCCACAACCTCAACCGCCTCCCCGAGTTGCTCCTCAGGTGAAAATACCCCATCGCGGTTTTCATCTTTATACAGCGTCAAACGGAAAGAAGAATAATCCTCCCGTCCCTCATTTGCAACCACAATGCTCACCTGAATTTCCTGCTGAAAGGTCGACGGATTGGGAGTTGCGGAAAAATTCTTCAGTGCCAGGTCTCTAATTAGAGGCGTTACTGAATTTCTTCTTCCCGGCGTGCCGCCTTTCACGCGGGAGAGCCGCCAGTTTTCCGGATCCACGGACGGGCGATCCTCGCGAACCCTCTCCAGACTGTGTCCCCGCCGGTATCCCCACTGTGGATCGTATTCCAGATAGTCCACCACTCCCCCGGTAGGATCAAACAAAAAAAGATCCGCGCCGGTATTGCGCAGCGCAGGAAGCCGCGGTACAGGCAAAACCGGACATTCCAGCGTATCCAGAAAAAGAGAATCGCGGGAAATTACCAGAAATGTCCCTTTTTCCACCTGATACGGTACGTCCGACAGCGGAACAGCGCGGTCAAAACTGGCAGCTGTTCCAATCCGCCACCCCTGCAAATCGGTTTTGGCTTCTAAGAGGGGCACGAGCTCCAGCCATTCGGCCTTCCCGGATTCCGGATAATACATCACTTCATGAATCACCACCGAGGAAGGAGGGTAGCGCACCGGCAGCCGCAGTGTATCGGTATCGTTTCGCGGCCTTCCATCTCCACTGGCAGCAACCTCCGCCCGAAATATCCAGCTTCCGGGCCGCGGGAGCAGAGCAGCAATGGGATAGCGCAATTTTTCTTCAGGCTGAAGAGAAGACGCTTCAGCGTGGCAAAAAAGAAGGGAATCAGCCGCACTTTCCGGTGAGCGCAGCCATGCGCGGACTTCAAACTCTTCTACCGGATTCATGCCTTCGTTGTAAATTTCGAGAAATACCTGCACCCGTTCGCCTGGCAGTACCACTGAAGAATCGGGCAGGAAGAGCTGAACAGAAAGGTCCACGGCGGGCGGTGTGGCGGAATTCCGCCTGGCTGGCGTTCCACCCGGCGAATCACTCAAAGCCCAATTGTCCGAATTTTGCCCTGATTTGTAGTAACGAATTCTCTCCAGCGAGAACCCGCGAGCATGCCCCATGGAAGGCAGATAGGTCAAGGAATCGATCCGGAAGCCGGCTGCATCAAACACAAAAAGGTCGGAACCCGCATTGCGCAGGACCGGAAACCGCGGAATCCACCGGCCGGCGCTGCCAAACCGGGCCGCAAAGGATGAATCCGCCGTCCAGATTTCAAAGGCGCCGGGAATAAGCCAGGCTGTGGAGTCGGTGATGGAAATCCCCTGATCCGCACTATTTTCTGTGGAAATCCGCCAGCCGTGGAGATCAATCGGTTCCTTTCCCGCATTCCACACTTCAACCCATTCCGCTTCTCCGGATAGCGGGTAATACATCACCTCATTGAGAATCAGGCTACCAGCAGGATAGTTCACATAGATTGTTAAAGTATCCCGATTGTTTTCTGGACGCTCGTCTCCGGGCAGGACCGCCTCTATGCCCACGTACCAGAAACCAGACCGGGAAAAACAGACAGGGAGATCAAACGACCGCCATTCGTGCGGCAGCAGACCAGCTGCAACCGTGCCCAGATCCTGCCTGAGGGTATCCGCACCGGATAGCGGCCCCCAGACCCAGTACTTGAGCTGAACACCGGGCAGCGGCCGGAAGCCGGCATTGCCAACCTGAGCTTCAATGGACAGGGTCACGTTCCGGCCAGCCACCCGCATACCCTCTTCCACAAACCGTACACAGACATCCAGCTCCACCGGACTGACGCTATTGCGGGATCCTGGCGTTCCGTGCAGGATACGAGAATTGGCCCAGTTGGATGGCGTGTTTGCTCCGGCCAGATTGATTTTTTCATCGGAATGCCCCGGGCGGTTGTCCAATGTGTAGGTGTACTGATCCACCACCCTGCCACTGGAATCCAGCAAAACTACCGTGCGCGCTACGCTGTTGCTCCAGCCGGATTTTCCAAATGATGCCCCATCGATGGTAAGAACCAGCGCGGTTTCGGGAATAAGTGAATCGTAAGTACTGGAATGATCAAAATACCCACTGTCGAGAATAAGGCCATACTGTCCGGGTGCAAGTTTCGTCCCCATTCCGGCCGAGACGATGCGGTCGTAGCCCTCCCCATCTCCAATCTGCCACCCGCTCAAATCCACCGTATCCGCATCAGAAAGGTTGTAAATCTCCACAAACTCGTCGTAATATTCTGAACCGGCCGGATCAAACATCACCTCGGAAATAACAACTGGCGGGTCTGGTTTCGATTCAGCAAAGGTCAGGATACCCATGAAAAAAAGAAAAGGCAGAAAAAGAGGCATCTGCTGTTTCATTGCTCCCCCATGCTATTTTGTGATTCAATCGGGTGGCGAACCAACCTGAACGGGTGGCCGCCGCGGGTGGTTCAAAGCATGCCTTTGCGTCGGCGGATGCTCCATTCAACAGAAAGGAGCAAAATAATGAGCCCCAGCAACAGCCAGCGGTTCCAGAAATTGACCTCTGCAAGCCGAACCCGCTGCCGGGCCTGGGCCTGGATGGCCGTACTCAGATTTTCCAGCGAATCTGGAGGGACATACCGCCCTCCGCTGACCAGTGCCACCTTCCGCAGCAGTTCCTCATCCATGCGCGTTTGGCGGAATTCAACTTCATACTCTCCCACGGAAAACCGGCCGCTATCCGCGCCAAAGAACTGGTCGCCCCTTCGGGCATCTCCCGTGAAAGAATACACCCCGCCGCGAAAAACTTCCATTTCGCCCTCGTACCGTCCCTGCCCGATGGGTTCCAGAAAAAGCTCCCTCTCCTGGCCCCGGTGACGCACCACCACCCGCACTTCGGCATCTTCCACCGGTGAATAGCCCTCATCATAAACCTGCGCCTGAAAGTACACAGCGTCACCGCTGGTATAAACGAGCCGGTCTGTGGAAATCCGCACCCGTTTTTCTTCCTCGCGGCTGATCAGCCAGCGGACAGCCCGGTTCAGAAAACGCACAAATGTTTCATTGGTTTTTCCGACTCCCCACATCATAAAATCCCAGCGCCACAGCTCGTGGCCCAAAAAAGCAATGGACTTCTGTTCACCAAGCTGGCGGGCCACAAGCACCGGTTTGCGGTACTGCGGTACATCCGGCAACTTGGAAAGAACCGGATCCACTTCAAGAAGCACTTCCGCATCAGGATAGACCGAGACATTTCGCAGGTATGTGACCACGGGTGGCAGGTCATCCCAGAGCCTCCGGTTCTCTTCCCGGCGATCCGTTAAAAGGGTGATGGGAGACGACTCCCCCTGCAGCGTCAAATGGATATTGACCTCCCTGCGGTCTCCAGGAACGCGGTCCAGGCGGAATGGAAGCACATCCCGAAAGGCGCGAAGTTCACTGAACAGGAGATGTGGACCCTGAATAAAAAATAGCGGTTTCTTCTTTTTCAGGAGCTGTTCCTTCAGATAATTACGAAATAGAGAAGAGAGAGTCCAGCGTGGGAATCCTAGAAACACAATCAACTGAAAATCCTTGCGCAGAATTTCTCCAGGATTTTGCAGCAGGTAGAACCCGCCTCCTTTTCTCTGAACGGCGGCCGTCAGTTCAACATTCTCATCCTTTTTCAAGGCCCGCCGCAAAAAAGTAAAATCAAATCCCGGTTCCCCTGCCAGCAACAAAATGCGAATTTTGCTTTCCAGAACTTTGACAATAAAATTGCGGTAATTGTTTTTTGAAGTGTACTCACCCGTGAGGGCTGGAATTTCCACCCGGTACTTTTGAAAACCGGGCTTTTCCGGGATGAAATGGAGGCGTATCCGCTGGGTTTGCCCATCCTGACCCAGCTCTATTAACTTCTGATCCAGAATATTCTGGCCACTTTTCAAAAACACCCGGATCTTCTTTCCCCGGTATCCGGTCTGGCGGATGTAAACATCCACCGGGATTTTACTGCGAGCATACACCACGTCATTTTTGGCGAGCCGCACAATGGCTACATCTTTTTTGGCACGCGGGTCACCGATGCCTACGGTGAAAACGGGGACCGGATACTTGGAAGCGTAGAACGTCGGATGTTCCCCCACATTGTAAATGCCGTCGGACAGAAGCACAACGCCGGCAAAGAAGCGGTTCGACAGCATGCGGGCGGCCTCGCGGAGCGCCCCCGAAATGTTCGTTCCTTCCCCATCAAAACGGAAGGTATCGGGCGGCGATCCGTTCCAGGCGGAATCCAGCTCTGCATCAAACGGATAAAAATGCAGCACATATTTTTGCTCCAGCGTTTCCCAGACAGGATGGCGCAAAAGGGCCAGCAGTTTTTCTCCGCGCCGAATGCCATCATCCTCAATTTGCATGCTCTGGGAACGGTCGATAAGTACGGCCAGTTCAGGCCTCTCTTCATACGGCCAGCGGATCTGCAAAATGGGATGAAAAATGAGCGAAACAAGCATGATCAACGCCAGGGCGCGCAGAATGGCCAGAAAAATGCGCAGAGTGCGCGGTGCGGGCGGGACCGTTTTCCGGTACATCCAGGCAGAAAGAACAACCGCCAGGAGGCACAGGAGAACCCAGGCAGCCCAGCTACCGTCCAGCTTGACGTCTATATTGAACCCCAAAAACAAAAGTGGCGGATTCATCATGCAGGCCGGGTGTTGAGTCCAAGGTTAGGAACGGCGTCCAGAGAGAAATCGGCATGTTGGCCGGCTTCAAGGTAAAACTGTCCCGCTGCACCGATCATAGCGGCATTATCGGTACAGTAAGCAGGTGACGGTACAAACAGCTGCAAACCTTCCTGGTTTGCCCTCTTCTCAAACTGGGCACGGATATAAGAATTGCGGGCCACTCCCCCTGTCAGGGCTATTTTGGACACCTCAAATTCATTTGCCGCCCGGACGGTTTTTTCGAGCAGTACATCAGTTACCGCCGCCTGGAAGCTGGCACAAATATCCGTCAAATGTTCGCGGATGAACTCCTTTTTCTGGCTTTTCAAGTAATTCAGCACAGCTGTTTTCAATCCGCTGAAACTGAAGTTATAACTTTTGTCATCCAACCATGCACGAGGGAACCTGTAAAATTCCGGATTGCCTTCCCGGGCCAGTTTGTCGATGATTGGTCCACCCGGATAGCCCAGGGTTAGCATCTTCGCCACCTTATCAAATGCTTCACCTGCCGCATCATCGATGGTCTGTCCCAGCACACGGTAGCGACCCCAATCTTCCAGCAGCAGGAGAATGGTGTGCCCGCCCGATACCAGCAGCACCATCGCTGGAGGTTCCAGATCGGGATGATCCAGACGGTTGGCAAAGATGTGCCCTTCCAAATGATTCACTCCGATAAGCGGGATATTCAGAGCATAGGCCATGGCCTTGGCCACGTTTAGCCCCACCAGCAGAGAGCCCACAAGCCCGGGACCAAAAGTGACAGCAATGGCCTCCACGTCATCCTTCTGAATGCCTGCTTCTGCCAGTGCCTTTTGAATTGTTGGAATCACCGTTTGCAAATGTGCCCGGGATGCAATTTCGGGAACCACCCCACCAAACGGCTGATGCAGCTTCAGCTGAGAATAAACGATATTGCTAAGCAGCGTTCCGTTATCCAGCACTGCCGCTGCTGTTTCATCACAGGAAGTTTCGATAGCCAGCAACCGCATAATCAGCGCACCTGAATTTCGAATGTTTCGGGCCGGACGTTGTCAAAAGTCACATACTCAGGCAATTCGATGATGGCCGGGAGCCGCCGCTTGCCCGTGAGCAAAAACCGCCGGTAATCTACGTACGCCACAATATCTTTGGCCGTCAGTGAAGCGATGTACGTCTCCCCTCCGCGGATGGTGAGGGAAAGGGTCGGAGGACGTACGGAAACCTGACGGTCACCGGGTGCATTGATGACCTTTACCCGGATTCCCTCCAGTGTTTTCTCGGCCAATTTCTCCACACGCGCCCGGTAATGCACCGCGGGAGGTTCCAGCAGAACCTTTCCGGGATGGACGTTTACCAGTTCCACGCGTCCTGTGACCCCCTCCCTGACGTCCTTTAACTCGAGAGGCCGGGTAAGCACCGTATCGATCTCGTCAATGGCCCGGATGGGTCCGCGGACAAGCACACGCTGTGGTTCAACTTGTACGCTTCCCACAAGCACGTACCCTTTTCCGGGAACGATCCGGATCCGCGCTTTCACCGGCACTTCTTTCGAAACCACCGGTTCCAGAAAATACTGCACCGTGTCCGGGTCCAAAAACTTAACGGCCTCCAGCTGAACCAGGGAAGTTGGCAGTCGAATTTTATCCAGGGAAAGCTGAACGACTTGCCGCGGCTGTTCGGACTGGTTGAGGTCAGCCAGGATGCGGATCCGCGCATTCATAAGGGCGATGAGATTTTTTCCCTTTCCCCGGAAAACAACGCGGCGGATTCGTGGGTAGTCATTTATAATAACATAGCCTTGCGGTACGTTTACTGGTTCCACCCACACTTTGATCGGCTGTTCATAATAGCGCTCTGTTATAGCATGGAACCAGATGAGAACCGCAATGATGAAAATGATCCCGTGAACCCGGTATTTCCGGATAAATTCCTGAAACTTCTGCATCAACCCACTACCCCGCCATGCAAAAAAGGGTAAAGGAATGTTCCTTTACCCAGGAACCGCTCTTTTGAAGCCCGCAGCCATCCTTCACTTCCCGGAAGTGGTGATCGACTTCCCAAAACTGACCTCTCCGTTATCAATCCGGATATTGAAGCCGCAATCCGGATTGGTACAAACCCACGCTTTGTAGAGAATAGATGCACCATCCCGTCCGTAATCCGACAGAGGTACAAGAACACCTGTTGAACATTTTAAACATTCTGGCAATTGAATCTGTTCCATACTTCCCTCCGCACATGGTCCCTATACCCACTGTATCACAGATAACTCCATTCTTGCCAGCAAGGGATCAAAGAGCCGCATGCCAGAAAAGTCAGGGTCGATCGTTGCAATATTCCTAAATAATGCTTAAAATTTAACGTTTGGCGCACTAAAAATCAATCATTTTCCCCCGTTTTATCAAACACCGCAATATTTTTGTCCTGTAACAATTTTTTCAAAAGAAATATGAAATCAGTACAGGATTTTCTCTCAGCCCCAAATCCAGAAATGCATGCCCAGCCCGATGGTGGCGCTAAAAAAAACGCTCAATGCAAAATCCAGCGAATTTCCTCCCCTTAAAAACAGCGGCCGCGGCAGAAAAGCAAAAGGCAGGAGGATAAGCCACCACCCTTGGAGGGACAGTGCCAGTCCAAGCATCCCCCGTTCCAGATACCCCCAAATGCGGTCCTTCCCGGCCGGAAATTGCCAGTGAGGCCGGTTTTTTTTTCCCACATAGGCATAAAAATCGTTAATCAAAAAATAATTAACGGGCGCAATGGCAAACATGATGAGCACAAGACCGGACAGGAGCTGAATCAGCTGAACATTCGCATAGAAACCAGATACCCCTGCATCTCCGCCGGGATACCACCGGTAAAAAAGTAAAGTGGCAAGATAAATGGTACCAAAATGAAGGAATTGGTCAAACAAAAAAAGAGGAAAATTGTCCGGCATGTTTTTCTTCAACGTGAGTATGATTTTGGTGCGGTCATAGATGAGATGTAAAACAGCCATAGCAAAGAGAATGAGCCAGTACCCCGGATAACGCAGGTAGGGTATGGTAAACACCACATTGCAAAGGGCGGTAATCCCGATATGGATTAGAATTCCCCATCGGGTGCGGTGTTTGTAATAAAAAACCCTGTCGGTCTGCAACGGAAAATCGCCGACAAGATGTGCAAGGACCAATAGCCAGAAAAGGTTCATAATAAACAAAAATTAGGGAAGGGACGCCCGTCCCCGGTAAGGTTATTTTTTGACGACCCAGACCTTTACGCTGGCGGTCACTTCCGGATGTAGCCGGATGGGTACGCTGTAAATACCAAGTGACTTAATAGGCTCTTCCAGCACAATTTTCCGGCGGTCAATTTCAATGCCCTTTTCCTTCAACGCATCAGCAATATCCTGCGAAGTAACAGACCCAAACAGTCGGTCTTCTTCTCCAACTGCCATGGAGATTGTGCAGGAGGTTTTTTCCAGTTCTTTGGCAAGCTGCTCTGCCTTTTTCTTTTCCCGCTCGAATTGAAGCACCATCCGCTTCTTTTCTTCTTCAAAACGGCGGATGTTGCCCGGCGTTGCCTCGTATGCAATTTCCCTGGGAATCAAAAAATTCCGTGCGAATCCGTCTTTTACCTGAACAATATCTCCGGCTTTGCCCAGTTTCTCATAATCCTGCCTGAGAATCACCTTCATTGATCTTTGACTCCTCCATTAATTCTGCACCATACCGCCCTTCTGAAATTTCCCCATCCCAGGTGTTCCAGTCCTATTCTTTCCCCTACCGGGTCCCAAAAGGGCGCGGTCATCACCCGGACTGGCCCGGTTTTCCCCCAAGATTTATGTGTACCGTTCGGCGATGTACGGAATCAGCGCCAGCTGCCTGGCACGCTTGATGGCCCGTGTAAGCTGCCGCTGATGGTAGGAACAGGTTCCGGAGATCCGCCGCGGAATAATTTTACCCACTTCGTTGGTAAAGCGGATCAACCGCTTGGGCTCTTTATAATCAATATAGCTAATTCCGTTTTCGCAGAACCGGCAAATCCGTTTCCGTTTGGTACGAATCAAGGCTTACCTCCTATAATTTTAGTTCACGGTACCCCATTTCATCCTTGTCGTCTTCCGCAGAATCGTCGATCACATTTTCGTCTTCCGGGCGCTGATATTCCATCTGTTCTTCAAGATCTTCTTTTTCCTCTTCATTTTCCAGTGTTTTCATTTCGCTTGTACGCCGGTCCAGAAACTGGATGCGGCGTGCCTTGATTTCCACCACATTGCGGAAAACACCATCTGCGGACCGCAGATTGCGGCTCTGAAGTTCACCGTCAATCAAAACAGCGCTGCCTTTCCGCAGATATTCCGCACAGCTTTCTGCCAGTTTGTACCAGGCCACCACACCCACATAACAAACATCCTCCCGCCACTGGCCGGTGTTGTCCTTATACCGACGGTTGGACGCAATAAAGAAATTGGCAACCGGCGTCCCGTTGGTCGTATGGCGGAGCACAGGATCCTTTGTAAGGTTTCCGGCAATTATAACCGTATTGATCTCCGGCATCTTATAGCCAGCCATTGCTATCCTCACATAAAACACATCCCGAGGCTACTTTTCCGACCGCTCCTCCCTGGCCTCTGCACTCGCGGACTCAACATCCTCTGTCGGTTCCGCTTTTTCCCCTTCGGTTTCTTCCGCTGGTTTTTCTTCAGCCGGTTTCTCCTCGGCCGCCTTTTCTTCCACGGGTTTTGCTGCAGTCGGTGCCTCTTCTCGCGCCTTACGTAGCTCCCGTTCCAGCTGACGCAGAGCCGGTTTGCTCAGTTTTACGGTCATGAACCGAAGAATATTCTCATTCAGACGAAATTCCCGTTCCATCGGCTCGATAATCTTACCGTCTGAGCGGTAGAGAATATAGATGTAAAAACCGTACTGCCGCTTCCGGATTTCATACGCCAGCCTGCGCTTGCCCCAATAGTCGCGCTTAATAATCTCGCCACCGGACGAAGTAATCATCTCCACGATCTTATCCACGAACTCGTCAATTTTGCTCTGATCGAGCTGAGGATCCATCACAAAGATGGTTTCATACGTTCTCAGTTCCATTCATCCTCCTTCTTCCGTTCGTGTTTCTCCCTCCAAAAACCGACGATTGTATAAACTCATCGCCTTGTCCCAGCCATCACGCAAAATCGTTCGCACCGCTTCCCAGGCATATGGAAAAACATTCCTGAGCCGCTCCAGTTCCTTCCTGCTGAAATTGGACAGGACAAATTCCACCCAATTCTCTATCGGACCTTCCCGCCCAATTCCCAGGCGCATTCGTGGAAATTGGGAAGAGCCCAGTTCATCAATAATTGACTGCAGTCCATTGTGCCCGCCTGAGCTTCCTGCTTTCCGGATGCGCACCGTTCCGAGCGGTAACTGAAAATCGTCGCAAACCACAAGAATCTTCTCCAGCGGCAGCTCAAACGCTTCCACCAGTGCCCTTACTGCCAGGCCGCTGCGGTTCATAAATGTCAGCGGTTTGGCCAGGACAATCTGAAACCCGTTTAGCGTTCCTTCCAGAATCTGCGTGCTGCCCGGTCCAAAATGGAATGGTTTATCAAAGAACGCCGCGGCATAATCGCAAAAAAGAAAACCCGCGTTGTGCCGCGTCCGCTGATATTGCTTGCCCGGGTTCCCCAATCCAACGACCAGAAGATCAAGCGCCAACCGCGGAACCCCTTACTCCTTTTTCTCCTCCGATTCTTCCTCTTTCTCTTTCTTCTCTTCCTTGGAAACTACTTCCGGCTCCGCCTCTTCCTCTTCGACGGTTTCAACCACCTCCGCCTCAACCTTGGGCGGCAGCACCTGCGCAACCAGGGTATCCGGCTCTTCCATAATCTCAATGCCCTCAAACTGCAAATCTTTGATGTGAATCACCTCGTTAATTTTCAGGTGGCTCACATCCACTTCCAGGGCGTTGGGAATATCGCCAGGCAAGCAGCGGATCTCCACCTCACGCAGAGGATGTTCCAGTACACCGCCCATTTCGCGCACACCAACAGGCGTACCAACCACATGCAGAGGTACGGTCACCGTTACCTTCTCCGTGCGCTTGATGCCCATCATATCCACATGAATGACCGTCCCCTTTACCGGATCATACTGGACATCTTTAATAATGCTGGGTTTCCGTTCGCCTTCGCCAAAATCCAGATCAAAGATGTTCACTTCCTGCGAAGCAAGGCGGTGCAACTCTTTCAAATCCAGAACGATAGGAATGGGCTCCTCCCCGTGAGCGTAATAGATTCCCGGAACCATCCCCTGCCGACGCAATTGCTTCACATACGACTTGGTTTGCTTTTCCCGTTTCTGTACTTTCAGTACCGCTTCTGCCATCGCTTCTCCCTCTATTTTTCAACATCAAACAAAATACTGATGGATTTTTCGTTGTGAATCCGGTCAATGGCCTGGGCAAACAGGCTGGCCACCGACAGAATATGGAGCTTCTCGAAACGTTTTTCCTGCGGAATCCAGACGGAGTCCGTTACCACGACTTCCTTGATGGGCGATTCCTGCAAGCGACTCACCGCATTATCGGAAAGCAGCGCATGGCTGCATGCGGCGTAAATCTCATTGGCCCCGTGCCGTTTCATGGCCTCAGCGGCCTCCACAAGCGTTCCAGCTGTATCCACAATATCGTCCACAAAAAGTACGTTTTTCCCGGCTACATCGCCAATGACATTCATCACCTGGACCTGATTGGCCCGCGGACGCCGCTTGTCAACCAGCGCGAGATCCGCCTGAAGACGTTTTGCGTAAGAACGTGCCATCCGGATCCCACCCACATCCGGAGCCGCCACAACAAGGTCCGGGATGGCCTTCTTACGGAAATAGTCCGTAAACACGTATGAGCCGTACAGATGATCAAACGGGATATCAAAGAACCCCTGAATCTGCGCGGCATGCAGGTCCATAGTTAAAACCCGGTTTGCCCCCGCCCCAACAATCAGATTAGCTATCAGCTTGGCAGTTATGGATACGCGTGGCTGGTCTTTGCGGTCCTGCCGGGCATAACCATAATATGGAATCACAGCCGTAATCCGCCGGGCGGAAGCGCGTCGGGCTGCATCGATCATAATGAGCAGTTCCATGATATGATCCGCCGGCGAATTGGTGGGCTGAACAATAAAAACATCCGCCCCACGGATGTTTTCATTAAATTTGACCCAAATTTCGCCGTCTTTGAACCGCTCAATAGTCACAGATCCCAGTTCCATTCCCAGTTCGGCCGCAATTTTGGCAGCCAATTCGGGATTGGCGCTTCCGGAAAAGATTTTCAGGTTCGCATCCAGAATCACCGCCGCAACCTCACCATTCGCTGCTCAACACAGGCCGAACAACCCACACATCTGCCTGATCATAAAAAAACTCGGCGGCTTCATGGGCTTTCTTTTCTTCATCAAACAGCCCGAATACTGCCGAGCCTGTTCCGGACATCGCCGCAAAAAATGCGCCGAGCCGTCGCAGCGATGTTTTGATCTCCGCTATCCGCGGATAGGCCTCAAATACAACCGGTTCAAAATCGTTCAAAAAAACATTTGAAAATTCATGCGGGTCCAATCCCCGCAAAATACGACTATCCAATATACGATAATTTTCATCAGCTGTCAAGCCGATTTTCAGCTCCTCGTATGCCCAACGCGTTGATATTTTAAGATTTGGCCAGACAAGCACCACATGAAACTTCCAGTTTACATCTATGTATTCAAGCTGATCCCCAATTCCCCTTCCTATGGCCACCCCCGGTCTCAAGAAAAAAGCCACGTCTGCACCCAGACCGGCAGCCATTTTGTGCAGTTGCTTCTCCGTTAGTGGCTTTCCAAAAAGCTTATTCAATCCACACAGTGTAAATGCGGCATCGCTGCTTCCGCCCCCAAGGCCAGCCCCGGCCGGGATCTGCTTTTTGAGCGTGATTTCCACCGCTCCCTTAGCCCCACCCTCTTTCAAAAACAAAGCCGCTGCCCGGTAACAGAGATTCGAAGAATCTTTCGGAACTCCTCCATTTTCCACGCGGAGGTAGATCCCGCCGCCCGTTGTCCGCCTGAGCTTCAGTTCATCCCGCAAATCTACCGCGACAAAGATGGTCTCGAGGTTATGATACCCATCAGGCCGCCGGTTCAGCACCCGAAGGTGCAAATTAATTTTGGCCGGCGGGTACAATACCAGCTGATCCACGCTTTTTTTCACAGCTTTCCTGGACTCCTTTCTTTTCCAGCTGAGACCTGGTGCAAACACGCCATTTTCAGCATGCTCTCTGCAAGAATCCCCCCTAGCCGCAGAGCCCTTTGGCTCTGAGGAAAATGTGACGGAACCACACGCAAGCCCCCGGATGCACCTACCGTGCATTTCTCCTTCACCGCCGGGAGTCAGAAGCATTCTATTACATATTTTCCTGAAAAACAACCCATTCTTTCCTTTATGCCGGAAAACTCCCCTTCCTTTTCGCCCCGTTTTGGGTTTGCATCTGTTTGCTCTTTTGTTTAGATTAATCTGGTTTAATTCGCTGCAAAACTGTACAAAAGAACGGTATAAGATGAAACAACAGGACGATCCGCGGCCCATTTACTTCATTTCAGATGCTCATATCGGGTCCAAAGATGCGGAGGCCGAAAAAAAGAAAGAAAAATATTTAACAGATTTCCTTTATTTTCTGGCCGAACAGGACCCGGCTCCCATTCTTTACATTGTGGGCGATCTGTTTGATTTCTGGTTTGAATACCGCTACGCCATTCCTTCTCTTTATCAGAAAATGCTTTCCCGCATAGTTTATGCCCTTGACAAGGGTGTGGAAATTATCTATGTGACTGGAAATCACGATTTCTGGATGGGTCCTTTTTTCAAGAACACACTGGGGATTCCCATTCACCATGGCATTTATGAAGCCCGCCACTGGCAAAAACGATTTTTCATTTTTCACGGTGACGGTATTCCAAAAGAAGACCGGGGATATAGGTTTCTCAAATCTGTCATTCAGCATCCACTGACCATCTGGCTGTATAAGCTGGTGCATCCGGATCTGGGCATTCCGCTGGCGCGTTGGGCTTCTGCTCAGAGCCGGAACCATTACAAAAAAACTCCGGAAGAAGAAAAAGCAGATGATTTGAAATACCTGCACTATGCTCAGACAAAGCTGCAGGAGGGATACGACTTTGTGATCATGGGCCACACACACCGGCCTGTTTTTGAAGGCACCCCGGAAAGGGCCTATGTGAACCTGGGCGACTGGATGCGCTATTTTACATATGCCGTGTTCCGTGAAGGACAGATCGAGCTGAAATCCTGGATTCAGGAATCCGCTGCTTCCACCTTCCACATGGAACCTGAAACCGCCAGAAGTGTTGAAAAATAGGTTATTCAGAATAAAAACTCCGGACGAGAGGATATGAAGCGCCGACTTCGTATGATGTCAAAAGAAGGTTTTCAGGAAAAACTCCGCAGCCTCAAGCCCATCCATTGGGCAGCCATCGGCGGTGGTTTCTTTCTGGTTCTGATTTTGTTGCTGGGCTATTGGATTACGCGCGATCTTCCCTCGCTTACCCAGCTGGAACATTTCGAACCCCGGCTGGTAACAAAAGTCTACTCAGCCGACAGCGTTCTGATCAAAGAATTTTACACCCAGCGGCGAGATTACGTACCCCTCAAGCAAATCCCCAAACAGATGCAGTGGGCCATCATCGACGTCGAGGACAAGCGGTTTTTCAGGCACTGGGGTATGGACCTCAAGCGATTGGCCAAAGCGGCTTTTGTGGACCTCATCCATCTGGCGCGCCTGCAGGGTGCCAGCACCCTTACCATGCAGCTGGCACGTGATCTTTATTTCACCAAAAAGAAAGTCTTCATCCGCAAAATCAGAGAAATTATCACCGCCATCCAGATCGAGCGCACTTATTCCAAACCCGAAATTCTGGAGATGTACCTGAACCACATCTATTTTGGGCACGGAAACTACGGGATCAAGTCGGCAGCGGAATATTACTTCAATAAAGATGTACAGGACCTTACCCTGGAAGAATGTGCCCTGCTGGCAGCCATTGTCAATGTACCGGCCTATTATTCCCCCATTAAGCATCCGGACCGGGCACTCAAACGGCGGAACTTGGTTCTTTACCTGATGTACAAGAACGGGCACATCACACGGGAGGAATTCGAACGCGCCGTCGCCACTCCCATTCAGCTGGGCAAAGGCGGACCAATGGAAGACCGAAATATCGCCCCCTACTTCACGGAGTGGATCCGCCAGAAGCTCGAGGATAAATTTGGTTCGGACCTCTACACCGGTGGCTACAAAATCTACACCACCCTGGATACCCGCGTTCAGGCCTGTGCCGAACGGGCAGTGAAAAAACAGCTTGCCCGTCTGCAAGAATTGGTAAACCGGCGCTTTCGCAACCCGGATAAATTCAAATGGTTGCTGGAAAAATACGTGCAGGATCCAGTAAAACGAGAAGAAATTCTTGCCGATCCGGCCAAACGGGACTCGCTTATCCAGTCGAAGGCGGCTGTTCAGGTCGCCCTGGTTGCCATCAACCCGCGGAACGGTCACATCCTGGCCATGGTGGGCGGCCGGGACTTCCGTGAATCCAAATTCAACCGGGCTGTACAGGCAAAACGCCAGCCTGGTTCTGCCTTCAAGCCATTTATTTACACAGCCGTGATTGACAATGGCTATCCTCCCACCTACGAGGTCCTGAACCAGCCTGTTGTTCTCTTCCTGCCAGATGGCAAACGGTGGGTGCCACGGAACTTCAACCGGGACCAGGGCGGCCCCACCCCGCTCCGCGAAGCACTCCGCCGGTCACTGAATCTGGTTTCCATCCGGATTTTGCAGGAAATCGTAAAACCTTCCGTGGTGGTAGATTATGCCCACCGCATGGGCATCACAACCGAACTCCGTGCCGTAGACGCGCTGGCACTGGGTACTTCTGAAGTAATCCCGCTGGAAATTACCTCAGCCTACGGCATTTTTGCCAACAAGGGACTGTGGGCCAAACCCATTGCGATTACCAGAATCGTAAACCGCTACGGAGAGGTGGTATATCAGGAGACGCCAGAAATCCGGGAAGTGCTCTCTGCCCAAACGGCCTACATTATGGCCAACATGCTGGAAACGGTGGTAAACCGCGGGACAGGCGTAACAGCACGGACCATCTACAAATTTATGCGGCCCGCCGGTGGCAAAACAGGCACTACCGATGAATATACCGACGCCTGGTTTGTCGGGTTCACCCCCCAGATTACGGCCGGCGTCTGGGTGGGACTCGACGATCCCTCCATCAGCCTTGGCCCCAACCAGACCGGCGCCGTGGCAGCTTTGCCTATCTGGGCCATGTTCATGAAGGCTGCCCATGATACCCTGCAGCTACCCGTAGAAGACTTTGAAATGCCACCGGGGGTGGTTAAACGGCTTATATGCGATGAAACCAAAAAACTGGCCACAGAATTCTGCCCTCACGTCTCCGAAGAAACCTTCCGCGAAGAAACGGCGCCAACCGAATACTGCGATGTGCACACCGGAAAGATTCAGCCCAAAACCCGGAAAAAACGCCGCCGAATTATCTTCTGACAGCGGGGATGCACAGCGGTTACCCGCCCCTTTTCCAATGAACTTTCGGAACGGGTGCCCCACTTCTCCGAATGTCTCCTCTCGCTGGACGGGAAAATATCCGGTTCATTTGTCCTGCGAATTTTGCGAACGGACCGGATGTTTCATGCATAAAAGGCCGGAGCACCTCCCAGGCAAAATCCTTTTACGGAAAAGACCTGATTTCGCCTTTAAGGGTTACCTCACCGTAAATCAGCGGCTCGGTCTGTACCGGTTTATACGGAATGATCCGCACGGCGGAACTGATTTCTTCCAGAATCTGATCTAACATATCCACGCGGACTGTATAAATCTCGGCGATCGGTTCATCCTGCTGAACCCAATCTCCCATTTTTTTGTGGAGCCGAATCCCGGCTACGGCATCCACCGGATCTTCCACTTTCAGGCGGCCGGCGCCGGCGTAGAAAGCCGCCATCCCGATCCGGTAGGCATCCAGATCTTCAATATAGCCTTCCCTGGGGGCCGTATACACCACCGGTTTGGGCAGTGGAAAACGTTCCGGGTGTTCCAGAATTGCTGGATCGCCGCCCATGAGCGAAACGTAGCGCAAAAAGCGGTCAAATGCTTCCCCGCTGGAAATTGCTTTGCGAATACGGGCCAGCTGATGGTTCAGCGGATGACGGTCGCCCGAAACCTGCAGTGCAAGCACTGCGAGTGCTTCTACCAGCTCCATGGTGTCCTCTGGCCCCTGATTAGTCAGGCAATCTACCGTCTCCACCACCTCCAGCCAATTTCCTACAGCATACCCGACAGGCTGGTCCATGCTGGTTAGCAATGCCCGGGTGATTACGCCAAACTCCGTGGCAATTTCAACCAGAATCCGGGCCAACTGCACCGCATCTTTTTTCTTTGGAAAGAATGCCCCCTTCCCTGTCTTCACATCCAGGATAAGCCCATCCAGATCCTCGGCCAGTTTTTTGCTAAGGATGCTTCCCACCACCAGAGGAATGGAATCCACCGTGGCAGTTGCATCCCGTAGGGCATACAGCTTTTTATCCGCCGGAACCATGTCTTCCGTTTGACCGGCGATCACAAACCCTACCTGCGACAGAATTTCCACAAACCGCTGCACCGGGATTCTCGTTTTTAGCCCGGGAATAGCCTCCAGTTTATCCAGCGTGCCACCCGAATGGCCAAGTCCCCGGCCGGAAATCATTGGGACCGAAAGCCCCAGACTCGCCAGAACCGGTGCCAGAACGAGGCTGATCTTGTCCCCTACACCTCCCGTACTGTGCTTGTCCAAGTGAAACCCCGGCACGCGGCTCAGGTCCAGCTTCGCTCCCGAATCGCGCATAATCCGGACAAAATTGAGCAGCTCATCACTGCTCATCCCACGGAAATACACCGCCATTAGAAAAGCACTCATCTGGTAGTCAGGGATGGCCCCCTTTACATAATTCCGGATCAGCCATTCCAGTTCTTCGGCATCCAGTGTGCCACCGTCCCGCTTCTTCTTCAACAGCTCTGTGATAACAAATGACCGCTTCATCGCCTGCCCCTATGATCCATTCTTTTTTCAAAAAGAAAAGGCCCATGTTGGGCCTTCTTTACGGTACTTTGCACTTTTTATTCCATTAATCTTGTAATTTCGTTCCGGAACCGACGCGCCAGCTGATGTGCTTCCTCAGCTGTGGGCGCTTCTGCCATCACCCGGATGATGGGTTCCGTATTGGATTTCCGCAGGTGCACCCACGAACGGTCAAAAAGAAATTTTACCCCATCGGTGAAATCCGCTTCCGTGCTGCTGTGCTTCTCCACCAGTTTCGTAATGATCTCGTCCGGAGAGACCTCGCCCAGCTCAACTTTCATTTTCACCATCCGGTACTGCGGAAGGGAGGCATGCAGCTCAGAAAGCCGTTTACCGGATTCCATCAGATGCTGCAGGGTCAGGGCCGCTGCCACTGGAGCATCCCGTCCGAGGTGCACCTCCGGCAAAATGACGCCGCCATTGCCTTCTCCCCCGATGACCGCCTGCTCCTCCCGCATCCGCTTGGCGACATGAATTTCGCCCACTTTCGTCCGGATCACCGGAACCCCAAACCCGGCAGCAATGTCATCGATGGCCCGGGTGGTGGAAGCATTAACTACCACCTTGCCTTTCCGTTTGCCCAAAATGAATGCTACTGCCAGTGCCAGAGTGTACTCCTCGCCAATCGGTTCCCCTTTCTCATTCAAAATAGCCAACCGGTCAGCATCCGGGTCCACAGCAAATCCCACGTCCACAGGATGTTCCCGGATAAACCGGGAAAGTTGCGTGAGATTTTCCGGTACAGGTTCAGGCGTATGAGGAAATCGCCCATCCGGCGTACAATTTATGGCCCGGACTTCGCACCCCAGTTGCTGCAAAAATTCCGGAAAAAATACGGCGCCGGCCCCATTGACACAATCAATGGCTACCCGGAACTTACGGCGGCGGAGGGCCTCCAGATCAACAAACGGCAATTTCAAAATGGCAGCTTGATGATCCCGGATGGCTTCCCCGTAAAAATCCACTTTCCCAAGGCGCTCCCAGGTGGCCAGCTCGTAATCGCCTCCTTCGGCACGTTCCACAACCTGCCGGCCCTGTTGTTCATCCAGAAACAGGCCATCCGGACCGATCAGTTTTAGAGCGTTCCATTCAATGGGATTATGGCTGGCAGTGATGGCAATTCCCCCGCTGGCCTTCAAATTCTCAACGGCCAGCTGGACGGTGGGTGTGGGACAAATTCCTATCCGGATCACATCACAACCCATGGCCAGCAGGGTGCCTGTGACCAGATGTTCCACCATTTCGCCGGACACCCGTGAATCTCGCCCCACCACAATGCGGCGCCCCATCGAAGCCGCAAAAGCAGCCGTATACCGCTGAACAACATCCGGCGTTAGACTTTCTCCCACAATTCCCCGGATACCAGAAACACTCACCATCAATCTGGACATATCACCCTCGTCCCTTCACCGCTTCATTAAACATAGCGAAATTCTACTAAAGATTTTGCAAATCTTCAATTTTATTTCTTGGACCCACAAGAAGCAGTATGTCGCCAAATTCAAGTCTGGTATCGGGCTGCGGTGTTTCGATCCGGTGTTCTTCGCCTCTCTCCGGATCGTAGGCTTTACGGATCAGTACCACCTCCACACCGTAACGGCGGCGCAGATCGAGCTCCCTCAGTGTTTTGTTGACAAAGGGCCCGGGAACTTCCATCTCCACCATCCAGTGTCCGTCCATCAGTTCGATGCTTTTCACCTTCTGGAGCGAGCGGAGATAACTGGAAACTGAGGAGGCCATATCCCGTTTGAGGATTTCCCGGTTGTAAGCTTCGATGACATCGTGGCGTGTCACTGTCCCAATCAAATGCCGATCCACCGATGAATCCAGTACGGGCAGCTCATCCAGATCGGAACGGCCGAACATCTGCATGGCTATATCCAGGGTATCCCCTGGCACCAGAAAGGCGTCCAGCCGGGTCATGAGATCATGAGCAATAAGAAGCTGTTCCAGGCCGCGGGCGTCGTAAAGGATCTTCCGGATGTCGTGCACAGAAATTAGCCCCTGCAGCCGGTTCTGGCGGTCCGTCACAAAAAAGCTGGTGTGATGGCTGGTCACAGTCAGATCCATCAAAGTTTTGAACGATGCGTCCGCTCGGACAACTTCATAATCCTGGCGCATCACTTTTTCAACCGGAATGGAACGCAGCACATTGATTTCTCTGCCCTGAAACAGATCTACACCCCGGCGTGAAAGCTTGAGGGTGTAGATGGAGTCACGTTTCAGGCGGGTCGCGATCAGGGTACTGAGAATACACGCAACCATGAGAGGTAAGATGATCTGGTACTCGCTGGTCAGCTCAAAAATAATAAGAATAGCTGTAATGGGTGCATGAGTAGCTCCAGCCACAACGGCCCCCATTCCCACCAGGGCGTAGGCTCCCGGACCCGCGCTGCTGGCAGGCATCACCTGCTGGACCACGGAACCCACAAAGCCCCCCAGTGATGCTCCCATAAACAGGGAAGGTGCAAAAATGCCCCCGGACATACCGGATCCAATGCTCACCGAAGTTGCCATGATCTTCAGTCCCACCAGGAAAAGCAAGAAATGCCAGACCAGCTTTCCTTCCAGCGCCAGACTGATCGTATCATACCCCACCCCAAAGATGTGCGGGAACTGGATCCCGACTGCTCCAATTAGCCCCCCTCCAATGGCCGGTTTAACCCAGCCTGGCACCGGAATTTTTTCAAACAGATCTTCGGTCCGGTAAAGCAGGACGATAAAAGCCACGGAAACAAATGCCGCAAGGATGCCCAAAATCGCGTACGGGAGCATTTCAAATACACTGACCAGCTCATATTGCGGGATGCGGAAAGCCGGAAAATTGCCCAGAAAGTGGCGCGAAACAACGGTTGCCGCTACAGAAGAGATAACAATCGGACTGAATTGCGACACACCGAAATCCCCGAGGATAATCTCCACCGCGAAAAGCGCCCCAGCCACCGGTGCATTGAATGTAGCAGCAATTCCGGCGGCAGCGCCGCAGCCCACCAGCGTCCGCAAGCGGGATCCCGTAACTTTAACAAGCTGCCCGGTTACCGACCCCAGCGCGGAGCCGATCTGGACAATGGGCCCTTCGCGGCCCACAGACCCTCCGGCAGCAATGCTAACGGCGGAGGCAACAATTTTGGCCACCATTACCCGCGGTCGGATCGCGCCGCTGCGCAGCACAATGGCTTCCATCACCTCCGGCACCCCATGGCCGCGCGCTTCCCGCGCAAAAGAGTACACAATTGGTCCTACGATTACTCCGCCAATAACCGGCGCGAGCAGTTTCACATACCAAGGAAGGTGAAGAACATAGGCCAGGGAATAATCCCACGTTCCGAAAAATGCACCGTGGAAAAATCGGATGGCAAAACGGAAAAGGATGGCTCCGAATCCGCCAAGTACGCCGATGATCACGGCAAGGATGACCATAAATGTATGTTCGGTCATCCGCAGGCGGCGGAACTGCTCCGCCAGCCATTTCCGCAGACGAACCAGAATGAAAAACTGCCGCGACCGTTCAAGCACGCTTCCGCTCCTGCATGAATGTCGCCCCCGTAAGATCCTGTGTCCGTTTTTCCTGCGGGCTTTTTCGCCGCTGTTGTTTCATGTGCAGAAACAGGAATGGCAGTCAAAACATCTTTGGCACCCCCAACCGCGCGGTCTACCGCATTTTAATCAACTTGCCAATCTTCTCAACCACCTGTTCTCCCTGGCGGGCCGTAATCTTATACAGATAAACGCCATTGGCCAGTGGATCGCCGTCCTGATCCAGTCCATCCCAGGGGACGGCATTGAAACCGAAAACGCCGGCCTGCGGCGGCAGTTCGGCAACCAGGCGCCCGGCTGTGGTAAAAATGCGGATCCGTACCTCGGCCTCATCGCTCAGGTAAAACGTAAAGGTCGTCCCATCCGTAAACGGGTTGGGATAATTCAGCAAATTCCGGATGACCAGTGCCTCGGCAGCAACCAGCTCAAATTCCAGGGTTCTTTTTGATGAATTGTTGGCATTGTCCCACGCTTTGATGGTGAGGCTGTGCCGCTGTCCCACTGCCGACTCTTCCTGAAATTCGCTAAAAAGACCAAGCGGAAATTGAAGTTTTCCCCGCAGATAGCTGTTTTTGTCGTATTGAAACAGGTCGGTCAGATCCTTTTGCCGGAGGGCATTGCCGTTGGGAATCGCGATGATTTTGTGTCCCACATCGCCCGTAATGTTGATTCCGGACCGGTCATCTTCCAGAACCACAGTGAGTTCATCATTCGGCCGCAACACGGCATAGCCGGCCAGTTCCTGCCCGTGAGAAAGAAAGAGGATTTCAGGTCCGCGGGAATCGGAGAACGATTCTACCGTGCCATCCACAATAAGACTGTCCCGGTAGCCGGCACCTTCCTGATCTCCGCTCCTGAAATAAAGACTGATCCGCCCTAGCCTCCCGCGGTAGGAGATATCCTTTGGAACAATAAACTGGAGAGAGAACCGGCCTGCCTCAACGCTGGCCACTCCCCGGAACAGCGGGTTTCCTGGAAGAATATAATGGATTTTTGTCCCCGCAGCGGTTTCGTACGTTGTGGGCCGCCTGGAGTCAAAAACACGGACAAAGACCTCACCGCTGGCAGGAAGGGGCTGGCCGCTGGCATCAGCAATTTCTCCTTCAATGGTGACTTTGCTCAGAGCCATCAGGCTATCGGGGTCAATGCGGGTAACGCGTACATCCAGTTCTGGCACTTCCAGGTAAAGGGTTGGATCGCCCAGGATGTGAAATTTTTCGTCGTTTTTGGTATTGTAGGAGGTGATTTTCGCGAGGCGCATGGCCTGGGCTACCCGGAGCGGGTGCCGCGGATCTCCAAAAAGGTAGCGGTAAAACTGCTTGTTGAAATAGGCGTTGGACGAAGCAAACACCAGACGCGCAGAAGTTAGCACCCCTATGGCGCCGCGCCTGTCCATGCGCAAAAGCACCTCAGCGAAACTTTCATAGGTGGGATCATCGTAGCGGCCGAAATCGCAGGTAGCAGCCACCCAGAAGGCATATCGTCCTTCATTGTTGATTTTGCCCGCATCCCGGGAATCCACCAGAATTCTTTCGTGTGTCCACAGGCGCGGGTTTCCGTGGCCGATAAAATTAAGCATCAGTGTTCCCTGATTGATCTGCCGGATCAGATCCTCGCTGGCTTGCGGTTTGCGAATTCCCGAGGCACTGGCATCTACCACAGCCGGATATTCAACCAGGTAAATTTTGCGGAGGTCAAACCGCCTGGGAACATAGCGTTCTGCCAGATCTTCCGCATCGGTGGTATGAATTACCTCATTTCCTTTCCCACCCGTCACTTTCTCATCATCCGCCACAATGGTGATCAGATTCTTCCACGGACCGGGGGTGCCATCGGTGCAATACTCTGCCAGTTTGGTAACCACATACTCGGCCTGCTCCGTCGTTTGCACAGGAATCCGCCCGATGCAGTAATCCGGAATGGCATCATTTCCGGAAACATACGTATACCAGTCATCCATGGTGCGGTTATCAATTTCCCCCAGCTCCTCTGTCTCAAAAGGTGGAATCCAGTTGCTGTCGTTCTTTGACAAAATGTTTTTGTAGTCGAAATCCCCATCCCCAAAAAGCAGCACAAATTCCGGCCGCTTTTTCCAATTGAAATATACATATTTCAGAAAATCACGGATGGCAACCGGGTCGTACATTCCGGCGGAAAACTCATCAAATACATCCTGCACATCCACTACGGTGGTGGCCAGTCCGTCATGGCTTTCACGTAGGTTTTTCAGCTCCATGGCTGGCCCCCAGAACGAATTGTGGGTAATGATGAGAAAATCGGCTCCGTGGTCCACAGAGCGCAGGTCGCTTTTCTCATCTTCTACAATGTTTGTCACATCCCGGATCTGATCTTCGCGGACAACTACAAAGCGGTGCGGGCGGTTTTCTTCCAGCTGGGCGCTGAAGCGGAGGGTACTCCCTTCAAGGGTAACATCTGCAATCTGTTTAACGTTGGAAAAGTCTGTGGCGTCGAATACAAAATAGTTTTTTTCACTGGTGGCATTAGCCACAGAGAACTGCACCACGCCGTCCAGCAGAGGCGCGAAAAAAATCAGCGGCCGTTCGCCCAGCTGAAGGCGACTTTCTACCTCCACTTCAATCCAATCCAGGTAGCCAACACTGGTGGCAGATGTTCCGCTGTACAGGATCTTCAGCCGCTGGGAACCGACAGGCAGACTTAATTGCGTCGTTACTTCTGCCTGGCTAAGCCGTGTTCCATAAAACGAATGATTCAGCACGTCTTGTCCTTCCAGCTGCACGGAAAACTGATGCATGGCCTGGGAAGATGGCGAGTAAAACTGGGCTCTCAGCCGCACCGTAGCCGGATCCAGCGGTGCCAGGAAATCCAGTAGATATTCCTTTTCACCGGACTGCAAGAATTCCGGTCCAAACCAGACAATGCCGGAATGGTGCAGGTTGTTTAGCTCATCCTCAATAAAGCGCCGGTCGCGGAATGTATCCAGGGTCAGGGTGGGCTCCGGCAGGTTTTGCAGCTTTTCCATCCGCTTGCCGGGCTTGCCATCATTAAACGTGAGCCAGTACACCGCCTCGTGGGTATACGGATTGATATAATGGGAGAACCGGGCGTTCCGCGCGTCGTATTGCCAGTTGTTTACACTCCGGGCATAAAAAAGGATATAATCCTCCGGATCAAACTTGCCGTCTCCACCGTCGGCCACCAGAATTGCATTTTCAATGAGCGAATCAGGACGCGGGGCATCCAGTCGTCGTGGCAGACTGCGGCTGCCGTTGTTCAAAATTTTCAGGGTCCCTGGATCTATATCTCCGATGGAAATTCCCTGTTCCTTCAAAAATTTGCCGGTAATCCGGTAGATACCTTCTTCGGTAATGGTCAGTTTATAATATGGTCCGCTTCCCCAGTAGGCTTTCTGTTTCTGGAGTGGCCTGGACCCATGCTGTCGCCAGCCGGCGGCCTGACGCGCGTTGAGCAACAGCCGCTCCAGCGCGGGATCCCTCTTGCGCTGTACCGAACTTCCCCCCCCTACAGAACCGGCCTCCTTTCCCTGAAAATGAACCGTCACGCTGAATGTCTTCCAGATCCTCAACACCGCACCCGTTTCACGGTACTGGACGGGAAAAAGGTGAATCCGGACAATACGCTGATCCTCGAACCATGCCGGCTCTTCAGCTTCATACAGTTTCTGCGGAAAGAAACTGTTCTCATCCGGGAGGTTATACCTATTTTTATATACCGCAACGGGCGGGGACTGCTCTGTATCCCATACGGGAACCGGCAACAGCTGGACAGGCGATAACTCCTCTGCTACCTCTGCAGAAACCTGAACCCGAACGGGCCCTTGCGGTGGTACGCCGACAACCAGAGTCCGCACCGGAATTTCCGGCTCTCCCCCCCGGGAATACACCGACCCCATAAACAGGTTGCAACGTATGAACGTCCGTCCATCGGGCAGACGCACTTTCTCAGTTTTGATTTGCGGGTTGTAGACAAACGTAATGTGGGAAGAAGACTGACTGACGATCCGGACATCCGGGCTGAATGCGCAGACGGGCCTGGCAAAGGGGATGAAAAACAGAACCAGGCCGGTACAAAAAAGAAAACTCAACCAAGTCGTTGAAAATCCGCTGGAATGTCCGCTACCGAATCGCCTACCAAACAAAATACCTCCAGATTTGCATCGGATCAAACACCTGTTTCACAACCGGCCCAAGTAAAAAGGGACGCTCGGGTTTTCACCGCATTTCATGCACGTCCGATCTCCGGCTGAGGACAGGTCTCAAGGATTTCCGAAATGTACGGCTGAAACCGATCTTTCCTCTTTATAACCGAATCCACCAGCCGAGTTATTCCAAATCCCAAGATGAGGCCTGCAACAGCACCGATCACCCCCCAACCTTCGGAAAAGGTCGCCCCGACAAAATATCCGGCTCCCAGCAGCAATACGGGAAAGATAAAAATCATGAACGCCGAAAAAATGGCCTGGCGCGGCTCCAGCTCCACACGGACCAGATCCCCAACCTGTGCCCCTGCCGTATTCCGAACTACAAGACGTCGTTTTTCCCCTCCTTCCACAAGATGACAGGCTGACTTATTGGCACAAGTCCCACACATATTGCTGGCATCGATTTCAATTTCCGCCAGATCCGATATCAATTTTTTGACAACCCCGATTTCTTCCATCGCAATCCCCAATTTTATTGTTTCAAGATATCATTTTGCGGCATCATTTTCAATGGTTTCCCTTACCCAATCAGATATCCTTCCTTCCCGAACGGGCTTTATCGAATCGGATAGCCGCCTCTTTTCTGTTTATCAACCTGGTAAAAAGCGCATCCCAGAACATCCTCTACATTCTTGAAAACGGAAACCGGGTTGAAGTTCTCAGGCCAGAAAGCAGAAAGGGTTCAAATTACGGTAAGGTGGCGATATCCCCCTTATATTGACATCCGGAGGGAATGGATTTGGGAGCCATTACGCACAGTTCCAGCCAACAACGTTCAAAGCCGGTTATAGATCTCACCTCTGTCAGTTGTCCGGCCGAATAAAAATAGCTTCCTGGATCTTTTATTCTGATCCCCCCTCCAGCGGAATCCAGCCGGTTGCTGGCCTCTTATTTCCGCAAAATCCAAATGATGAGCAAGACGAGCAGCAATACAGGCAGGAAGGGTCCAAAGATCAAAAGAGGTGCAAACAGAACCGAAAGGAAAGCTGCCAGCAGACTTGCCGGAATAATGAAAAGAAGAAGAAAGGCGAACAGAGCAGCTCCCATTAGCATAAGCTGCAGAGGGAGTGTAATCAGGTAGACGCCCACTTTCATAAGTGGAAAAACCAGTTTAACTGCTACCAGAATCAAAAAGAGCAAAAAAAGAAACGCAAGGAGATCCATTTTTTTCCTCCCAAAGTTCTTTGCAATATTCTACGAAAATCAGTCCCGGTCTGTTTCCGCAATTTTTTCCTTGTCCAGGCCGTTTGCAATCTGCACGGCACGCAGGATGGCCCTCTCCACGCACCGGGCTGCCAGGCTTCCCACCAACGAAACATCCGCACGCATTTCGCCCACGCTTAAGGCGAAAATCAAATCGCCGTCGTACTGCGTATGGGCCGGCCGGATACTCCGCGCAATGCCCGTCTGGGCCATCTGGGCAATCCGCGTTGCCTCTGCCTTCGTCAGAACAGCATTGGTGATAACAGCGCCAATGGTTGTATTTTCCCCGGCAAGCACCTGCGGACTTTTTCCATCTCTCATAAAAGCCAGCGTATCCACAAATCCGGAACCGTCCGGATTTTTTGCACCCGCTATAATGTTTCCTGTCTCCGGATCCACCACATCGCCCAGGGCATTTACAACCATCAGAGCACAAATCACCAGCCCGGAATCCAGAACCTCGGCAGCATATCCGAACCCCCCATCCATGCAGTGATCCATTCCCAGGATTTTGCCGACCGTCGCGCCCGTTCCTGCCCCCACCTGTCCGCAGAGCACTTTCGACTCCGATGCTGCCTCACAGGCGGCATACCCCATGGCCTCATCCGGACGGACTGCCGCCTCCCCGACGTGCAGATCAAAAATTACGGAAGCCGGAACAATAGGAACCCGGATTCCACGGGCGTCATAGCCCGCACCGTGATCCTCCAGGTAGCGGACCACCCCTCCAGCGGCTGCCAGTCCAAAGGCACTTCCTCCGGTGAGCAACACCCCGTGAACCCGTTCCACCAGAAAACCCGGTCGCAGCAGATCCGTTTCGCGCGTACCCGGAGCAGCCCCACGGATATCATAACCGGCAACTGCCCCCTCCGGGCACAGAATTACCGAGCAGCCAGTTCTTGCCCTTTCATCCTGGGCATGCCCTATGCGGATGCCGGGCAAACGGACCAGTTCGTATTCCTTTTTGTTGAGCGAACGCATCTTTTACCCATCACTCAAATATTCCAGCAAACTCTGCGCATTCTGTACGGCATACCCCTTGGCATCATTGTTGAAATAAACATACACATCCCGCCCCTCACCGGCATGTCTCAGCACACGGCCTGCCAGTGATCTTAATTCCTCCTCTGAATAGCAATCATACACCCATTTCCGGCGCCCGTGAAGCCGGTAATAAACGAAATCGGCAGTGGCAAGATCCGGTGCCTGGATAGACGGTGCGTCATTAATACACAGGGCAACCCGGTAATCTTCCAGCAAAGCGAATACCGAATCCGTCAACCAGGTATCATCCCGGAATTCAAAAACATAACGGCATCCGGACGGAAGCTGCACGAAAAATTCTGCAAGCAGTGACCGGTCCGCTTTCAGGCTGGGTGGTAGCTGAAACAATATGGCTCCAAGATGCTCTTTCAGCTCTTTTGCCCGCCGGATAAATACGCGGGCCAGGCCTGCTGCCCGGCTGAGACGCATTTCATGGGTGATCTTCCTGGGAGCCTTCAGGCTGTAAATAAAATCGGATGGGGCTGCCTCCCGCCAGTCCGCCACATTCTTTTCTGTGGGCAAGTGATAAAACGTAAAATTGATCTCTACGGAACGGAACGTCCGGGCGTAAAACAGAAAAAAATCTTTCTGTGGAAGATGTTCCGGATAAAACACGCCGCGCCAGTGCTCGTACACATAGCCACAAGTTCCAACCAAGACATCAGCCAAACTGGTGATCCCTGCTAATTCTGTTCCTCATCTCTCCAGATACGCATGGACCGCATTTTCTCCACAAACGGGATTTTCTTTGTGGGAATTTCCAGCAACACCCCGCTATCGCCGAAGAAAAAAAGGTCGCCCACCATCAAACCGATGGCGTTGCGTAACGGCTTCCAGTTTTCCCGGTAGGCCTCGTTGTCCACTTCTGTCCCTTTCTGGTTTTTGGAAACCAGCCGTACCCGCTGCGGATGGGCCCGGTTTATCATGAACGGCGAATGGGTGGTGTAAACAATCTGGAACTTGCTGCCCAAAATTTCCAGAAGCCGCACCAGATCCTTTTGACCGGCCGGATGCAGGTGAATTCCGGGCTCTTCAATCAGATAAACATAACTTTGAGGCTGCACATCCTTCAGGGTTTTGGTCATAAAGCTGACGTAAAAGGACAAAAACCACCAGAAACCGAAACTCCGCGTCTGTGGGCTATCGTACACCGTGGTTTTATCAGAAATATCAAAATGCAGGATGTCGCCGTTCACATTAAACTTGAATTCCAGAGAATTATCCTGCGACCACACCTCCCGGATTTTCTCCGTAATAAACCGGGACACTTCTTCCCGGCGGCGCCGACCACGGGTAGTATCTTCAAAAATCTCGTGGTAATGGGTAACCCCGCCAATGTGAAGCAAGTCCCTTTCTCCCTGGAATCTTGGATCACTGCTTTCCAGCTCCTGGAGCCGTACCGAACTTTTGATCAGCGGAATGTGGTCGAAATAAAGATTTTTGGGAATGACAGAAAAAATGGGCGATTCTGCCGGCAATGGGATCTCCTTATCTCCCAGAAGAAGGAAATAATCTTCATTGCGCGGGCCACATTTTTTCAGCCGGAAGGCTTTGGCCTCCTTAAGCGACAAATGGGCCTTTGCCAGCTCCACCTTCTCTTTCGGCTCGAGAGCAGTATATTCAATGGTGATTTCCGGATAGCGGCCTTCTTCAAAATAGGGCGAATACTGACAGGCAAAATCCTTGCTGTATGTGGCTCCCGGGTTAAAAGCCTCAATGGCTTTTAAAATGTTGGTCTTTCCGCTTTCATTGGGACCGATAAGTACAGTAATGTTGGGATCGATGCGGATTTCCAGGTCCATAATGGACTTAAAGGCGCGAATATGCACGCTGGCCAGCTGCATGAACGGACTCTCCTTTTACCGCAAGCAATTCGTTTACTTCACGGATACTCAATTTATTCACCCTCCGTTCCAAAAAATATCCGACCTCATTACGCAATATCGTTATTTCTGCAGCAGTTCCCATCTTTACTTCCATCCATTTCTCAAATAAAATCTGTTCAGGCAAATACCAACGTGAAGAAATATTCCCATTTAGCGAGCTCGATCATTTTCGGTGTCACTCCCCATATAAATCCGGGATTTTTGAAGGATATCCTTTCAATGAAAAAATTACATGAATTTCACAGATTGTCAAGGAAAAAGCGGGCCAGATTATCCTGCGTGGGCCAAGCGAACCTACCGCACCAGCGAAACCTGTACAAAAGCTGCCGGATAAACGGTTCCGACCAGTCCGGGAGTCCAGACAATGGCTCCTTCCCAGCCCCGCCCATCGCTGTCGTGAATTGCTACACTTACCCCGATACGCGTCCCTTCCCGCAGCGGAATCCCCGGCAGTTCTGAAGCTGGCAAAAAGACCTCATACAACGTATGCCCTGGAATTCTTTGAACCGCAAAGGGAATATCGAACTGTCTGCCGCGTCCCATTTCGGGTGGCGCATGCCAGCGCCAGCACACAGGCCCGTTGGAAGTAAAGGCAAATCCGAGGTGAAAATCATTATCATCGAATCCGGCCACTGACCGGTCCAGTTTTCCATCAATGGCAATCTCCAGGCAGTCCCCCAGACGGATCTTTTCACCGGAATTGCGGTTCTGTAGCGTCTGGTCTTCCACATCAGCGGCCAGGTACAGACCGGTTGTATCCCAGGCAAGATACAGCAGGGCACTGAGATCGGTTTCACGGAACCCGGATTTACCCACCAGATACGCCTCACTGTGCAAAGTCCACGGTGTGGAACGGGCCCATTCTCCCAGATCGCCGTCAATTTCTACCCGGAACCGGCGGTATTCGATAGCATACTGCCGGAGCGGCGTAAGCCACCGCCAGATCTTGCGCGGCGGCTGCCCTTCCAGCGGCGGCATCTCTGTTGCCAGAACAGGCAGCGCTTCCACGACCGAAGAAGGCGCCACCATCCACACATTAAAGCCAAACTGGCGCTCCTCGCCAGGTTTTAATTCATAAGAGATTTCGCCGGGATAGATCCGCCAGCCTCTGGCGGGCAGTTCCCAAACAAGTTGCCCCCGGATGCCCTCGCTTAGCGGGTTTTTTATGCGAACGCTCACTGTACGGCGGGCATACCTGGGCAGCTTCTGAGGAACCGGGAAATCCGGATGAGAAAGGGCTTTCAGATCATTCATCTGGGCCCGTTTCACATCGCTTGCGGTCACTGTATCTGTTGCCACAGCCGTACCGGGAAGAATAAGGGTCGCCTTTGCCGTTCCGCGCTTCACAACCATCCATAGAAAATGCGGAAAGTGACCCAAACCATGGAATTCACCGGAAAAAGTACGTGTAACACCTGCGCTGCGCAGATAAGTAATGCCCGAAAGCAGGGTGTCTTCCACAAACCCCGCTGTTTCCGTAGCCATCACCCAGCGGGCACGCAGGCGGACAAGCAGCGGATGAACGTGCTGCCACCATTGGGATGCATTTCCAAAACGGGTGCCATCCCAGAGAGCCCGGTCCACCAGTACGATCGCGGGAACAGAAGATTTCTTTTCGGCCAGCTTTTGTAACCAGCGCAGCTGCCTGGCAGAAATCCGATTGTGCTCCGTAGAATCCCTGCTGTCCAGCACAAAAACACGTACAAAATCAAGATCATATTGACGAAAATAGCGCACAACCGGATTTCGGCGGCGCGGATAGGCAATGAGTTTCACCCAAGGGTAGCGGCTGCGGATCTGCCGTAAAGCCTCCGATATCTCCCCGATGGCTGCGGAATCTGCACGCTCCTCCAATTTTTGCCAGTCCAGGACCAGGAAAGCACGATCGGGTCCCAGGCGTTCCACTTCTTTAATAGCCTGCAAAACAGGTGCTGCAGAGACGGGCGGCGGATCCGAAGGGATTCCCAGAAAGGCCAGATGAGCGGGATATTCCGGCGAATTGCCGGCGCAAGCAGGCAAAAATATTACCCATCCCGAAAGCAACAAGCGGACCAAAAATCCTCTCATCGTTTTCAGGCTCCCACCTCTTTGATCGATTGAAAGATTGCTCCAAAAACATCACCCCCTGTCAGGATGTCTGAAATATCCAGCTGCGGTAAATTTTTCGCTCCAGATCCCCAGGATTTTCCTTCGGTTGTATTTTCACTCTGGGCAATGACCATCCGGTCCATTCGGCCTCCCATTCCTTCAGGATCCCATCCCGGCTGACGAGAAAACGGTGAACAGTCTGCGGTGTCAGCATTTCCAGCAAGGTGGGAACATTCTGTGGTGTTACACGGAAGCCGTCCAGACCGATCCATTCGTCGCCGGCCATTAGCCCTGCTCGATGCGCCGGCGATCCGTTCAATACCTGCGTAATCCGAACCGAAGATCCCTCCCCACGCCAGTTAAAACCGGGTTGTTTATGTTCCTTCCATGGGACCGGTTCAATGGTGCATTCCAATCCCGCATAGTCCAGGTAGCGGGCAAAATCGATTTCATCCGTAGAAAAAACGGTACGCCGGAAGAATTCGTCCAGTGGAACACCCGCCACTTGTTCACACACTGACTTAAAGTCCTGAAACGTATACGCGCGAGAATGCGCCCGTGCAAATTCCTCATAGAGCCGGCGCATCACGTCATCCAGCGAAGCCCGGCCTTCCGTTTGATGGCGGATCAGCAAATCCAGCAGCAGGGCCACCAGTGCACCTTTGGAATAATAGGAAATAGTAGTATTCTGCGAGTTTTCGTTGGGTCGATAAAATTTGATCCAGGCATCGAAACTCGCTTCGGCCAGCGGCTGGACCTTCCTCCCCGGCGTGCGCAGGTACGATTGGATTGCCCGCTCCAGACGCTGCAAATACCGGGTTTGCGGCAGCAATCCAGCTTTCAGAAGGATCCGCGGTCCATAATAAGAAGTAAATCCTTCAGCAATCCAGAGAAGGGTCGTATAGTTTTCGCGGTCGTAATCAAAAGGACCCAACGGATAGGGCCGAATGGCCTTCACATTCCAGGCATGAAAAAACTCATGGGAAACGGTACCAAGAAACCCCAGAAAACGCTTTCCGGGCTGAAAACTCCAGCGGTTGGTCTGAATTACGCAGGAATTGCGGTGCTCAAGTCCGCCACTTCCCCTCCGGCGCAGCTGAACGATAAAAACATAGCGGTCAAATGGCGCGGTTTTCATCAGATCCAGCGTGGCCCGCACAATGCGCTCAAAATAGGGCACCAGAGTATCTGGCCGGACATTCCCGCGCCCGGCAACAGCAAGTTCAAAAGAGATCCCCTCGATTTCGAACGTGAAGACTTCCTGATTTCCCCATTCAATCGGACAATCCACCAGTTCGTCATAATCTCGTGCTTCAAACAGCCATTCATTTCCGGGCAAACGCCGCAGACCGGTGCTTATCTTCCGCCAACTGGAAGGCCCGATCAGCTTCAGGCGGTAGGGCCGTCCTACCTGCCCTCTGGCAAAAAGAATGAGGCTGCTGGGATTCAAAAATGCGCGTTCTCCGTCCACATAGCTGGCCCGGATGGATGGATCAAAGGCATATATGCGGTAGCGGAGGTTAATCCAGTCATTGCCGGATGTATATATCCGCCACGTATTCTTCCGGACCTTTTTCCAGCGTAAGGGTTTCCCATCCGGAGTGGCGGCCTGAAAATCTATCAAATGGCGCTCATATTCACGGATCAAATAGGAGCCGGGAATCCAAACCGGCATTTTGACCTCCAAAGAGTCCTCCCCAGCAGCAGGGATCTGCATCTCTATTCGGATGTAGTGTGCCGTGGTGTCTTCTATCGTAAGTGTAACTTCAACAGGAACCTGAGCGGTAGCGGGAGAATACACCATCCCAACCAGCAGAAAAAGAATCCCTCCCATCCGCAAATGCGTATGCACCCTTTCACCCTCCCGAAAATTTGTTCCGAATGGCTGGAATTGTCATCTGGGAAGCAGCGAGAGGGCCGCCTATCAGGAAGCGGCCCCTTTCTTTTCAATAGATTTGGTCACGGCCTGAAATCGGTCCATAAAGGCATTGAACATTTCCAGCGGGAGTGGGAGCACCACGGTCGAATTGTTTTCGCTGGCAATCTCGGAAATGGTCTGGAGGAAGCGAAGCTGCAGGGCGATAGAATTTTGCCCCATAACCTGGGCAGCTTCGGCCAGCTTTCGCGATGCCTGAAATTCACCATCGGCGTGGATAATTTTGGCGCGGCGTTCGCGTTCCGCCTCTGCCTGGCGAGCCATTGCCCGTTGCATCTCCTGCGGCAGGTCCACATGTTTCACTTCCACCATCGATACTTTGATGCCCCATGGATCGGTGTGGCTATCGATAATCTCCTGCAGGTGCCGGTTGATTTTTTCCCGCGCCGAAAGCAATTCGTCCAGCTCGGCCTGCCCCAGCACCGATCGCAGGGTTGTTTGTGCCAGCTGAGATGTGGCATAAAGATAATCTTCCACTTCCACAACAGCCCGGGCAGGATCGATAACCCGGAAATACAGCACCGCATTTACCTTCACGGAAACGTTATCTTTCGTAATAATATCCTGCGGCGGAATATCCATGGCCACTGTCCGCAGACTTACCTTCACCATTCGGTCAACCAATGGGATTAGCAAGAAAAGTCCCGGGCCTTTGGCCCCGATCAGCCGGCCCAGCCGAAATACAACGCCCCGTTCGTATTCCCGCAAAACACGGACCGCACTGGCCAGGATAAACAGGGCAACGATAAATAGTGCGTAATAGCTCGACATGGTTCCTCCCATGATTCAGTTCTCAACTTTCTTTCTGGCCCCCATCCTCACCAGATGGTACAGCCATTCCTTTCTCCCTCCGCGGCCTTTTATCGCTTCCGGCTTTTACCGGATGTTTGGACAGGTTCCACCCGAAGCACCAGGCCGTCCAGCACTTCCCGCACAACTACTTTGTCCCCCGGCTTCACACGGCTGTCACACGTCGCTTTCCAGATCTCCCCGTGAATTTTTATCTGCCCCTCGGGATCGAGGCGGTCGATGGCGACTCCCACTTCCCCCACAATTCCCTGGGCCCCCGTGGTAGGCTTGCGGCGTTGCGCCCGGAGACCCAGGCCTACGGCAAATAGAAAGAACGCAGCCGTTGCCACAACCGCCGGGATTATCACAGCAAGGGATACGCGAAACAGCGGCTCTGGCGTTTCAAAAAGCATGAGGGAGCCCAGCAGCATGGAAACAATTCCTCCAATGGTTAACAGCCCGTAGCTGGTAATTTTGATTTCCAGGATAAAAAGAACAAGGGCAAATAGAATAAGCAGCAGGCCTGCCCAGTTAATGGGGAGCGTTTGCATTGCAAAAAAGGCGAGAATCAGGAAAATCACCCCCACAACACCGGGAAGAATGGCCCCCGGGTTGGAAAGCTCGAAAATGATCCCGTATATGCCCAAAAGTAGAAGAATGTAAGCAATATTGGGATCGGAAATCCGGTCCAAAATGCGGTACCGCCAGCTCATTTCAATCATCACGATCCGGGCGTTACGGGTATGCAGCACCTTCTTTTTGCCATCCAGATCCACTTCTCTGCCGTCGATCATCGCGAGGAGAGAATCAAGCGTAGGAGCAATGTAGTCTATCACATTGAGTTCCAGGGCCTCCTTTTCTGTAATCGATACGCTCTCCCGCACGGCTTTCTCGGCCCAATCGACATTGCGGCCGCGTTTTTCAGCCAGAGACCGGATGTATGCCGCGGCATCATTGGTTACTTTTTCCATCATGGTATTGGCCGTATCTTGACTGGCCCCAATGGTTACAGGATGAGCCGCACCGATATTGGTCCCTGGCGTCATAGCGGCAATATGGGCCGCATAAGCGATAAACACACCAGCAGAAGCTGCCCTCGACCCGCTGGGATGCACATATACCACAACCGGAATTGTTGAATTCAAAATCTCTTTGATGATCTGCCGCATCGACTCCATCAACCCTCCCGGCGTATCCAGCTGAATCACCAGACACTCCGCCCCCGCCTCCTGAGCCTCTTTCAGGGATTTTACCACAAAATCAGCTGAAACGGGATTGATGACCCCTTCCACCTTTACCACGTGCACAACGGGCCTCGCTTCCGTTCCCTCCAATCCCCCCAGCCAGAGGCCAACGGCCAGGAAAACAGCGGTAAAAAAAATGCGGCGCATCACGACTCCCTCGACTCACTCAGACACATGATTCACCCTTGAGATACTTGAAATGATGCCTTCCCCTAATTGAAATCGACCCATCTTTTTCCTTATCAATAACTTACAAAACAAACGCGCCAGAGAACCGGTGGCACAGTGCTTGTCTTTTCTGTCCAAAAAAAGGAGACGCTGGATGCTTTCGCTGCAGGAAAGAATCGATGAACTGATCGAATTTGTCTATCCGATGTGCCATCTTCAAAACCAGCAGGCCCAGTGGGAAACCTTCATTGTCACCATCAAACAGAGCGAGGTGGTAGCATGGTCGCTGGACTGCCTGACCTGCCTGGAACCAACCTGCCCTTATATCCGCAAAAAAAGTGATCATCTACCTCCTGGAAATCAGATACAAAAGGGCACTGAGTAAGATACTCAGAAGAATTGAAGTCGTTATTGGAAAATAGAACGTAAAATTCTTTTTCTGAACGTAAATATCCCCTGGCAAACGACCCAAAAACGGAATGCGACCGGCCAATGTAAGAATAATGCCGACAGCGACCAGAATCAGTCCAAACAGGATCAGGGTTTTGCCCAGCTGATTCAGCATACTGCCAACCTCCTTCCTCCGCGTTTTCCTTGCAGCGGGCCAATCGATTCCTCATTTCACGTTTAGTATACGAAAAAGCACTTCCAGAAGCAAGAAATTTCATCCACTTGAAAATGTTGAATTTAAAGAGGGATAGGAGGTTTGTCCGGGTTTCGTTTTTCCCAAAATCCGGGGGTCTGGACCGGGCGGTTGCGAGCAAACGGACATTTGTGGCCAGAGAAAACTCCAAAAACAGGAGGTCTGCCCGAAATCAAAAAATGCCCGGGAGAAGGCGCTTTGTGCGCTGTTTGTACCGCAAAAACTCTTGGCCAAATGTTTCAGCCAGTACCCTTTCTTCCACGGCAATCCGCCGCAACGTGACCAGAAAAATCGGTACGGCAAGAACCGCGACAGATACCCAGCTGGAAAACGAAACGCCCAGTCCCAGAAAGGCCAGGAGCATCCCCGTGTAAGCTGGATGCCGGACGTACCGGTACAGTCCAGCCGTCACAAGCCGATGACCGGCAAGAATCGTTACATCCGTGGTAAAATACCGTCCAAGCTGAACCATTGCGGTAAACCGGATTGCAAGGCCCGTAACAAGAAGCCCCGTGGCCAGCATGCCTGTCACCTCAGCAGGCCATGGAAACCGCCCCAACGGCAGCATTTGCAGAACTACCGCAGCGGTTACAGAAAGAGAAATGGTAATCCAGAAAAGCCGCAAGGTACCGGCATCCCGCCGCTGTCCTGCATTTGAAGGGCTGCGCCGGAACAGGGCCAATCCAATTTCTGCCCCTCCCCACAAGATACTTATCCACCAGGCGATGCGAATCCAATGCATGTCTCACTCCTCCGGCCTGTCAATACAAAACGATGCCCATATATACCGGACAGCTTTCCGCAAATGTTTCTTTCTTTTATTGCAGAATCCGGGAAAGGGATCAAAATTCAAACCGGCCTCCCTCCAGGATCTGCCCGATCAAATAAACCAGCCCCTACACCGCAATCTTTCTCACCCAGTATCCATCCGGGTATTTGTTTTGGTTCCGCCAGATACAGCTGCTATTTCAGAAAGTCCGGCAGATCCCACGAGAATAAATCCATTCAAAAAAAAGCGGCCCTTTTCAAAATCAGGTATTGACTTTCACATTTATTTTCGTAACTTACGTATTAGCCTGCTGGTGGTGGTAAGTAAAAGAAAAAGAGCCAACACCTACAAAAAGGGAGCTCAGCTCCGGGCGACGATCACAGGCCTCATCCCTGTTAGGGAGTGTCCTTACGGGCACCGGAGGACGTGAGACTCGTTCCGGGCGGCGCCCACCGTGGCCATTAGAGGCCCTTTTTCCTCTTACCCTGCCAGCAGGCTTCTTTTTTTGGCTTCGCCTGTCCCTTAATTTGAACCTTTCCGACAACCCGACAGGATAAGTTTCCTCATCGCCGCGTGCACCAAATTGTCTGGAAGCAGCGGTCTTCTTAGATTGTCGACGCAAAATCCCGGTCCAGGCTCCGGTACTGGATGGCTTCGCTCACGTGCTGCGGTAAAATCTGCTCCGAATCCTCCAGATCGGCAATGGTGCGGGATACTTTCAGAATTCGGTCATACGCCCTGGCTGAAAGCCCAAGCTGTGTAATCGCCATCTTCAAAAGTGCCTGGCTCTGATCATCAATCTCACAGAATGTGCGGATTTCCCGGGATTGCATATGGGCGTTGCAATAGATGTTCGGAAAATCTCGAAAACGTTCCAGCTGGATCTGTCGTGCACGAACCACCCGTTCACGGATCGAGGAGGAAGATTCTCCCGGCTCGCGGGATGCCAGGTCCCTGTACGATACAGCCGGTACTTCTACATGGATATCAATTCGGTCCAAAAGCGGGCCGGAAATCTTGGCCCGGTACCGCTGAATCATGGGTACTGTGCATGTACATTCGTGATTGGGATCGGTCAGATAGCCGCAGGGACATGGATTCATGGCCGCAGCAAGCATGAAATTTGCAGGGTAGGTTATACTCAGTGTGGCACGAGAAATGGTTACATGCCCATCTTCCAGTGGTTGCCTCAGTACCTCCAGGACATTCTTGCGGAATTCCGGCAGCTCATCCAGAAAGAGAACGCCGTGATGGGCTAAGCTTACCTCTCCCGGGTGCGGGATATGGCCCCCACCAATAAGCCCGGCATCACTAATGGTATGGTGGGGCGACCGAAACGGGCGGGTTGCGATCAGTGCGGCATTGGGTGGCAGTTTACCAGCCACGGAGTGAATTTTGGTGGTTTCCAGGGCTTCTTCCAGGGTGAGATCCGGCAGAATTGTGGGTAGACGCCTCGCCAGCATAGTTTTTCCCGATCCCGGCGGGCCAATCATGAGAATATTGTGCCCTCCGGCTGCAGCAACTTCCAGGGCGCGCTTCACGTGTTCCTGCCCCTTGACATCCGAAAAATCCACTGTGTAATCCCGATGGTTTGAAAAAACTTCCTGCAGATTCAGCCGGTACGGCTCAATGTCGCGTTTCCCCTCCAGAAATTCCACCGCCTCCATCAGATTCCGCACAGGGATAGCTTCGATTCCCTGAACGAGTGCCGCCTCCCGCACATTCTCTTCTGGCAGCAAAATCCCGCGAAATTTTCTTTCGCGCACTGCCAGCGCTACCGGAAGCGCGCCGCGGATACCGCGCACCGTTCCATCCAGGGCCACTTCTCCCAGGATGGCATACTGGCCCATACGATCCACAGAAATACGCCCGCTTGCCGCCAGAATTCCCAGCGCAATGGGCAGGTCCAGTGAGCTACCCTCCTTTTTTACGTCGGCCGGGGCCAGGTTCACCACAATTCTCCGCAGCGGGAAGCGTAAATTGCAGTTTTTAATGGCAGCTTCCACCCTTTCTCGGCTTTCCCGCACAGCCCCATCCGGAAGTCCAACAATATGAAAAGATGGAAGCTGCCCTTCAAGGTGGATTTCCACTTCCACAATGTAGGCATCAATCCCCAGGACGGCTGCACTGAATACTTTCGCCAGCATACCCCCTCCTTGCCATACGCTCAACACCGCAAAACCGATATCGCTGCCGGGTTCTGTCCCCATTCATCTGGCTTACGACCCGGCCTGAAGCAAATGCCGCAGCTTTTCGCTCTCTCCCCTTTCTGCCGGAAAATTCAGGAAAACGTGATTCCGAACTTCCGGCGGTACTCTGCCAGGATTTGATCCATGACGCGGCTGGTGCGGGCCGCCGTTTCGCCGGTGCTGGGACTTTCTTCCTCGCCCAGAAGGGCCCCTACGATTTTCTCGATGAGCGGCTGCTGAATGGGATAGGGATGAGGAATTTGCCGCACTTCTTCTTTCCCCTGCATACTGAGCTGGACCGGCCGATCGGCAAACGTGGAGAACACGATCTGGCCTCCATCTCCTTCAATGCGAACCTCATCCAGCTCTCCCTGTGCGCAGAAACACCAGATGCCGCTTCCTATTACCCCGTTTTCGTGGCGCCAGCAGGCCGAAACCGTATCTTCGGCAGGGTAAAGGCCCGCCAGATTATCGGCCTTTCCGGTCGCTTCATCAATGGGGCCCAGCAAAAAATCCAGGAGATCCAGCGTGTGAGAAGCCAGATCCATAAAATACCCGCCCCCAGCAATCTCCGGCAGGGTTCGCCAGGGCAGCTGTTCGCGCCGGAAATCCTCTGGGAACGGCGGTCGGAACAGACTCACTCGTACAAACCGGACGTTGCCCACTGCCCCTTTATTCAGCCACTCCTTCACTTTCAAAAACCGTGGCAGTGCCCGGCGGTAATAGGCGACAAAGAGCGGCACACCGTGCTCCCGGCATGCCCGGATCATCTGCAGACACTCCCCAAATGTGCGGGCCATCGGTTTTTCTACATAAACAGGTTTTCCGGCCTCCGCACACATTAGGGTGTACTTGCAGTGCGTATCTGGTGGCGTTGCAATGTAAATGGCGTCCACTTCCGAATCGGCAATCAAATCTTCTGCACAGGAATACCATCTGGGCACTCCATGCCGGCGGGCATAATCTTCGGCGAGATGGGCAGTTCGGCGCATTACTGCTACCAGACGAGAGCCTTTCACTTTCTGAAAGGCCGGACCGCTCTTCCGCTCGGTCACACTGCCACATCCAAGAATTCCCCAGCGCACCTCGCCACGCTCACGGAATTCCATCAACCCCCTCCGGGTATTGCCGATAGCTCTGTGAATCTACAATCTGACAAAAGATTTCTACCGCCCGTGCCAGTTCCTGATAGCTGTTGTAGAGGGGCGCAAATCCCATGCGCAGCAGGTTGGGAGGCCGGAAGTCCAGAACTACTTTCCGGTCCCTGGCAGCCCGGGAAATCGGCCAGGCTTCCGGATGGATCAGTGAGATCTGCGCTCCCCGGCGATCCGGTTCTCTTGGTGTGGCCAGCCCGAATCCCCGAGGACGAAGAAAGGCGTCGTAGAGTGAAAGGAAAAATTCGGTGAGGCCCTTTGCCTTGTGATAGGCGTTCTCCTGCCCTGCTTCAAGTAGCAAGTCCAGCGCCGGTTCAACGGCCGCCATGGCGAGTACCGGCGGCGTTCCCACCCGAAAACGGCCAATGCCTCTGGCAGGACGGTATTCCAGATCAAAACGGAACGGGTTCTCGTGGCCCAACCAGCCAGGAATGGGATTGTCAAGCAATGGCGCGAGATCCTCCCTCACATAAAGAAAAGCCGGACTCCCCGGACCGCCGTTCAAAAATTTGTAGGTACATCCGACCGCCAGATCCACTTTCCAGTCATGCAGCCGTAGCGGCACAACTCCAGCTGAGTGGCTCACGTCAACCAGCAGCATGGCTCCATGCTGGTGTATCACTTCTGATAGTCGGGAAATATCGTGCAAGAAACCGCTTCGGAAACAGACATGGGACAGGGCAACCAGCCCTACTTCGGGCGTGATGGCCTTCTCAATTTTTTCCAAAGGCAGGGTGTTTCCATCTTCCGATGAAAGAATTTGCAGCCGCCAGTTTCCCTGCGCCTGCTGAACCGCCGCCCGCAAGATGTAAAGATCACTCGGAAAATTCAGCTCATCGGTGATTACAACCTTTTTTCCGCGCTGAATGTTCAGGCAGGCGATGGCAAGTTTGTACAGATTCACAGAGGTGGAATCGGCCAGCAAGACTTCTCCGGGATGGGCTCCAATAATGACCGCCAGCTTATCTGCCACCCGCGAAAGCAGCTTCAGCCAATCGCGGTCCCAACCGCGGATGAGCCACACACCCCACTGCTCCCGGATGATCCGTTCCAGCCGTTGGACGGTTCGCACAGGCAGGCGGCCTAACGAATTGCCATTCAGGTAAATTTCGTCCGGATCAGCAATCATAAATTCCTGGCGGAATTTCCGGAGGGGATCTTTTGCATCCAGACTCTTGGCTGTTTCCCAAAGCGGGTGAGAAGGCGGGAATTCGTTCATCACCAAAACCGGAAACTCAGGCTACGCTCGTTCTTGTATTTCCAGACCCTTGTGGTGGCCGTGTTGGTTAAAGAATTGGCCCGGAGCTTCAGTTGCCTTCAGCATCAATGGAGCGGATAAACTGCTCGATCTGTCGCATCATTTCTTTTTCCTTCTCTGGATCCGTCCCCCCGCCATACTGCAGCGTGATAGTCAAAGATTTCCTCTTTTCATCCAGAGTATACCCCCAGTTAAACATATAGTTGATGATGCCTGACCGGTGCAGCTGCTCCAGTGCCTCCCCGGGCGTAATGTGTTTGAGAAAAAAAGTTTTTACCATAACAGGCCACCCCAGTTGATTTCCGTTCCGGACTCCACCGGACCTATCCGAATAGTAAGAACTATCACCGCCATTCACAACAGAAAAAACGCCCCATTTCCAACAATCAAATTTTTGAAAGCGGCTTAAACGTTTGCTCTATTTGATCCGTTTGATAATATGATACCCAAGAGGCGTTTTTACCACGCCGGAAATTTGTCCGGGTTTGAGCTTGAGCACGGCTTCCTCAAATTCTTTGATGAGATCCCCCCGCTCAAATTCCCCAAGATCCCCCCGGTTCTGTTTGGCATTGGGATCAATGGAATATTTTACGGCAAGTTCCTGGAAATCTGCCCCATTCAGCAGCATCTTGAGGATTTTCTCAGCTTCTTCCTGGGTCCGTACCAGGATATGCCAGGCATGCAGCTTGTATCCTTCAACCTGAGTTATGTCTTCGGTAACCGATGGTTTCCAGATGTAGCCCTCGACCCGTACTTTCACCCAGTTTCCTTCCACACCAAGGACTTCAAGTTCGGTGCCGGCATTCAGCCGCCCCATAATTTCGCCGGCCGGAGATTTGCGGAAATTTTCAGAACGAACTTTAACATACACCTTTTTTGGTGGAGCTGTTTGCTGTGCAAAGGCCAGCACCGGCATGAATACAGTCAGTAAAAGCAACCCAAACTTTTTCATCTACTCACCTCCATTCCTGTTTACCTCGTCCAGTTTGGCAAGCCAATCCGTACGGCGATTTTGTTCCGTCAGTTGTTCTTTCAAAAATTTTTTGACCTCCGGCAGCCGCGGGATTCCCTGTCGGCCCCCTAAACGGGTGCATTTCATTGCCGCCACAGCCCCTGCGAAAGAGAGAATATGGGAAAGCGGCAGTCTGCACAGTAGACCGTACACGAAAGCCCCATGGAAAACATCCCCAGCCCCTGTTGTATCCACAACGGTCACAGAAAACGCAGGTTCGTAGTGGAACTGACTGCCGTCGTAACCGATGGCGCCGTCCTCTCCTAAGGTAACCACCACCCATTTGGGTCCGGCCTGATGAATTGTCCGCATCGCCTCCTCAATTCCCATCTCCGGTGCGTAAGCCCTTATAAAATCTGCCGAACAGACAAAAAAATCAACCAAAAGAAAAAATTCTTCCATTCTGGGCCGGGGACTTCCGGCGTCCATTACCACCTTTGCACCGTGCTGCCGCGCCAGTCTGGCAGCCTGGAGGGCGACATCCGGCTCGCGGCCATCAATGAGTAAAAAACGGGTATTCCGCAGCGGAGATTCCGGAAGTTCGTCCGGTTTCATCTTTAAGCGCGGATCGCGGTAAAGCACAACCGTCCTTTGCCCAGAGACCTTCTCCACCCATACAAAAGCCTGTGCCGAAGGCACCCCGCTGGCACGCAATACCCCACCCGTATCCACCCCTTCCTCCTGAAGGGCTCGAACAATAAACTCCCCCTGCCAGTCATCCCCCGTCTTTCCCAGGAAAGCAACGGGGCGGACTCCCAGCCTCCCCAGGGTGGCCATCGCCGTGGCCACAGGCCCGCCCCCCTGGTTCGAATAGGCCAGTGCATCAACTTTCTGATTCCGGGCCGGATAACGCTCAACCAGCAGCAGGTAATCAAATGCACACAGCCCCAGACCCACACACTGATACATTTTCACCTCCGATCAGTTGGCCGCCAGCCGCTTCAGCTTAATCCGCACAAACGTCGGCTCTTTATCCGTAACCAGTACAGGGCCAACAGAAATCGATTCGTACCCATCCAGCATAGCCGTAATGCGGTACTTCCCGGGTGCTACCAGCCGGAAGAACCGGCCATAGAGAGAATCACACCGCGTAGGTGCAACAACGGGAGAAAAATCCCTCTCCAGCTGGATCATGGCCGGAAGGGGCCTACCGGTGCGTGCCTCTACCACTTGACCATCCAGCCGTGCACGGAGCATACGGTTTAGCAAATAATGGACTGCCGAAAGCTGTTGCCGTGCAATGGTTCGCGCCAGAGGCCATTCCGGAAAATACTCCGGTCCGGCCTCAATAATAAAGGCCAGAGTCCGGAACCGGGCATACAGCCAGCAGGCACTTTGCCCCACTTTGCCGTTCAGAGGCACAACCCGGTAATGGTTTCCGTCATTCGTCCGGGTAAGCCGCAACGCCACCTCTTCCGCCAGCTTCTGGAGAAGCGGCGCATCGGGCGGTTCCAGTTCTCCCACCCAGGGATACATTACCATCTCCCCAAAGCTGTGAAAATCTACCGCAAGGCTGAAGCGCTGGCGCTCTGCCAGCTTGGCCACCGCACGCACCTCCGCTTCTGAGGCGGGTTTCTTGCCTCGGTAAAACCAAGTGAACGGCCGATCGCTTCCACCCGTTTTCCAGTTAAAATCATAATTGCGGTTGAGATCCACGCCGTCCAGTTCCGGCTCAAATAGCCCATCACCGTTGTTATCCCGCAGGTTTTTTCTCCACCAGGGAAACTTTCTGGCAGATTCCAGTACGTAATCATAACCATCGGGATTCAGGCAGGGAATCACCCAGATCTCCAAATTCGAAATCCAGCGGCGGTAGTTTGGCTCTCCCCTATTTGCCAGAAGATCACGGATAATTTCCACGCAGGCCCACATTCCCACCGGTTCGCGCGCGTGATGCCCCGCCATAAAAAGAACAGAGGGCTCTGCCTCTTCACGGTCCACGTGATCCGAAATTTTTACCGCATAAATGGGCTTTTTATGATACTGAGAACGGCCAATCGTAAACAATTTTGCAATGTCCGGGTTTCCGGCCACCATGGCCCGGATGGTATCCATCATCACTTCATAAGCGGGATACCCGTCCGGTACAGTGGCAGTATGCTCCACTTCAACCACAATGGCCGCAGGAATTCCGCGGCGCGTGAGCTCCAGCACATCGCGGAAATGGCCTTCCACTTCGATATAATCACCTTCAAAAGCCGGATCCGTAACCAGCTTCATTTTGCGCAGAATTTCCCGATGATGTTCATTTTGCGGGAATATTCGCAAAAGAACACGGTCTTTTTTTGCCGATTCTGACCCCAAAAATCGCAAGGTAAGAAACAGGCCAAGAAAAAGGAGAGCCGCAATAGCGCCCACCCGAAGCAGGTAAATCAGCTCATATTCTGTGCGGCGCAGCGATGCCATACGACGCCCCAGCACCCGAATATGCAGAATTCCTCACGCGGAACTTTCTCTCAAGGCGAACCCTCGTTTTCATCCCACCGTTCCACTTCGCGCACCAGAAATTCCACGATTTCGTCTTCTCTGATTTTTGCCACGGTTTTTCCCCGTTTGAAAACAAGTGCCGAATGTTTTCCGCAGGCCACACCGATGTCCGCTTCCCGTGCCTCTCCAGGGCCATTGACAGCACACCCCAGCACCGAAATGGTGAGGTCTTTGTCAACTCCTTCCAGGCTTTCTTGCAGCTTCTTTACGATAGAAATCAGGTCCACCTCAATCCGGCCGCAGGTGGGACAGGCCACAATATTTACCCCTTTTTTGCGCAGGCCAAGTGATTTGAGTATTTCATAGCCAACTTTTACCTCTTCCACCGGATCATCAGAAAGGGAGACGCGGATGGTGTCACCGATCCCTTTCCACAGCAATACGCCCATTCCCACCGCCGATTTGATGGCCCCAGTGTCTTTCAAACCCGCTTCGGTTACGCCAAGATGCAAAGGATAGTCCACCCGTTCTGAAAGCATCTCATAGGCCCGGATCATGGTAGGCACATCACTGGACTTCACGGACAAAATGATGTCAAAAAAATCCAGCTCTTCGCAAATTTCCGCATTGCGGACAGCACTCTCCACCAGGGCTTCGGCACAGGGATACCCGTATTTATCCAGCAGATCTTTCTCCACGGAACCGGAATTGACACCGATCCGGATCGGAATGCCCCGCTCTTTCGCAGCACGAAGCACAGCTCTCAGCCGTTCCCGTGAGCCAATATTGCCAGGATTGATCCGGATTTTATCAGCCCCGCCGTCAATTGCCCTCAGAGCCAGCCTGTAATTAAAGTGAATATCCGCCACCAGCGGAACTTCAGGCACCTGCCGGCGGATTTCTGCAAACGCTGTTGCTGCTTCTTCATCCGGTACCGTGACGCGCACAATCTCACACCCCGCTTGCACAAGCCGCCGGATCTGTGCAACCGTTGCCGGCACATCTTCGGTTCGGGTGCTCGTCATTGATTGCACCGATATGGGCGCACCACCCCCAATAGTTATGTTCCCAACCCGTACAGCCCGTGTTTGTTTTCGCTGAATTGTCACCCTACCCCTCGCCTTTCTCTGCTGCCATAGGCAAACAGCCAGACCCTCTCTTTTCGCAAGAAACGTTCATTCCATTGAAAATGCTGAAGTTACAGTATCACGCGCTGAATAAAGTATAGCAAGAAAGGTTCCCAAAAGCAATGAAAAGAATCCGGCTGCTGATGGATAGAATCACACAAAAGACTACCGAAAGAGAAAAAAACCGCAGAGTTTTCCAGGACACCGGGAGCGTGTCCTCAGGCCATTTCCCTCTTCAAATGTGCTGTTGCAAAATCCCAATCTGCTTTTCCGTAAATAGTCTGCGGCTGCTGCGGCGCAAATCCACACGACAAAAACAGAAGCGGCCCGATGAGCGCCCGGCTGGCGCGCGCTGTACGTCATAAATCACCGGCGGTCTCCTCAGAGCAAATTTTGCTTGAACCCGGTTTCGTACCAAAGCTATGAATCATTTGGACCTAACTGGGCAGCGCCATGCGCGGATAGACTGGAACAGTCCGCCATCTGCGGCAGGCTATTCTACCAGGATGTAGGTAGTCTTGCGCAGGACCGCCGAACCAAAATAGCCGAGGGCATTTGTCACCGAGGATTCAGGCTCTGTCATCTCCCGGACATTCTGAAAGCTGGTTTGCAGGTACCGGAAAAAGTTTTCATCAATGGCATATACACGCAGAATATGATAGCCGTAATAGTTGTGCAGCCAGGGATAGATTACCGTCTCAAGGCCCAGTGTCCAGTAAAAACGCGATTTGCGGTCTGCGTACGGGTCCTGATCTGCAAAAGGCCGTTCAATCTTTTGCGGCGAACGTTCCAAATTGGTAATGGAGATGTAATAGGCAGCGGCGCCTCTGGAGGGAGTCCACCGTACCACTGGCTGATCTTTCAGGTATGTAATCACAGTTTTTGAAAGCGGCATCAGAGAAAAGGTATCGGGGCATACGGTTTCGGACGTGATGATCCGGTCTTTCAGAATGATGCGCAGCCGGTACCGCCGCCGAACATTGATAATATATCTGGGCGATTCATAAATTCCTGGCCGTCCCGGAACTGGCCGCAACACGGTTGAATCTCCCCTGTCGGATGAAATAACAATCCGTGCTCCCGTAATACCAGCCAGGGCACTGTCGTAAGGCGAGTCCACGGGCAGCGTGCGGCTCAATTTGAATTCTTCAACTCCTTCTCCCGCCACCAGGAGACATTCCACAACCGGTTCTTCCCGGTACTGATCGTACACCGACGGAGAAGAACATCCCAGCAGCCACGCTACCAGCATCAACAGCATGGCCGCCAGCACTATTCCGGCTGGTGGCCTATGTGTCACCGACTTTTCAAAACGCAAAGGTCACCTCCAGAGTTGGCAGAATGGGCAGCAGGCGGACATCGGTTACCTTTGGCGGCTCGTTCAGTTCGCGGAAATCGTAATCGCGGTACCACACATTCCGGTGATTGTAAACATTGAATATATTGAGGTTAGCGCTTCCCCGGATGCCCAGCAGCTGGAATTTCCGGGAGATGAAAAGGTCCAAGCGGTGGTAAGGCTCTAGCCGTGCTCCATTTTTTGGTCCCGCGCGGATGTAATCGATGGGAAAACCGGGCGGGCCCAGGCGATACTTTCCTGCTGGAACGGTAAATGTTGGTCCAGACTTATAGACAAACGTTGCACCTAACTGCCATTTTGATGCTGGCCGATAACTCAGCGTGATCGTCAGATCATGGGTGAAATCCCACTTTGCCGGAAAGGGTTTCCCCGCATTTAAATGGACAAACGTCCTTGTAGTACGCGACCAGCTGTACCCAATCCAGCCGGTCAGGCGCCCGGACCGTTTCTGCAGGAAAAATTCAATTCCGCGTGATAGTCCGCGTCCCACATAAAAAATATCTTTTAACTTATCGCGATTGGGATTATGGCTCTCGCGAAATTCGACCACATTTTGCATGGGTTTGTAATAAGCCTCCACATTCAGGCTGAATGACCACGGCAATTCCACATCCAGCCCAGCAATGTAATGCTGCGAACGCTGCGGATCGATGGTGTCATCAATGGGATACCACAGGTCGGCAAAACTGGCCACATCGTTAACCACAACCGTGGTGTATTGAGTGTAGCTTCCAAGAGAAAACAGCAGGCCGATACGGTTGGTGAGCTGCCGGCGGATCTGGAGACGCGGATCCAGCTGAATATGCGGGCCATCGCTGAAGGCATTTGCACGCAGCCCAGCAAGAACCTTCCAGCGCGGAGAAGGACGCCACTCATCCTGCACAAACAGCGCCAGGTAGATCGGTCTGGAAGCGATCCGGTTTTCGAACCCTGTATTTTCGCCGATACGGATCGCGTTAAAAAAGCGGTACCGCGTAAGCCATACGCCGAACTTGGCATAATGTTGCGGTGATGCAAACCATTCCAGATTTGCCTTGGCCGAATAATCCTGAATGGAATTGTCAAAAATCACCGTAAATCCGCTGGCATCGGCGTCAATGAGTGATTGAAAACGGCTGGCCGCAAGAACAAACCGGGCAAATAGACGCGGGCCAAAAAGATGAATCCACTGAGCCGAAAAGACGCGGTTACCCCAGCCAATGTTGATGTCACCGGTGGTCACGTTTTGCTCTTTGCGGTCAAAATGAAGGTTGTCGCGCCCCAGATATCCGGAAAAAATAAGCCGATCTCCCTGCCCTATGTCGAGATTCACCTTGGCATTCAAATCATAGAAGTAATACTGAGGCAAATTGTCCTCTCGGGAAAGCGAAAGAAGCAGATCCAGGTAGGTTCGCCGACCGGAAATCATAAATGATCCCCGTGGCAGCGGGCCCTCTATCAGTAGTTTGCTGGAAATCAGAGAAACGGCCCCTCTGGATTCAAAACGTTCGCGGTTTCCATCGCGGTTGGTAATGTCCAGCACAGCGGAAAGACGCCCCCCATACTCAGCGGGAAACCCTCCCCGGATCAGGCGGATATCTTTGATGGCGTCGGGATTAAATGTGGAAAAGAAACCGAAAAAATGGCTCGGATTGTAGACGGTGATGTCATCCAGTAGAATCAGGTTCTGATCTGGTGAACCGCCACGGATGTAAAGACCGGATGAAAGCTCATTAACGGCCTGAATGCCAGGCAACAGCTGCAGCGCCCGCAAAAGGTCCGTCTCCCCGATGGCAGGGAGCCCGCGTAAACGCGCAACAGGCATGGCCACCGTCGATGCGTTTTTTTCCTCCTCCCGGTAGTATCTGGCGCTTACTTCCACATCCTGAAGTTCAATTGGCTGGGGCCGCAGCGCAATACGCAGCGAAAGAAATTTCCCGGGCAAAATTTCGACGACCATTTTTCTGCTGCGGTATCCTACAAAACGGACATGAAGCGTGTACTTCCCCGGCGGAACGTGAGAAATGGCAAAATATCCAGATTTGTTGGTAGCAGCTCCCCAGCCGGTCCCGGCAAGAAAAACGTTGGCTCCCACCAGCGGCTCCTGGTTTTCCGCGTCAAAGACATACCCCGAAATCCCTCCCGCTGGCCGGCTTTGAGCCAGAGAGGAACAGGCAGGCGCACACGCCAGGAGCGCGGCCACAGAACAAAAAATAAAATTCTTCCCGATCATCTTCTCCGTCATTGGGATTGATGGTTGCAGATGTAATATACTTATAATTGGGGCAAAAGTTTACATTTTCATGGCGGGTAACTTATGATTCTGGAAAAAAACGAGGACCTCGGCCCTCTCCAGCGAGCGGATGCCGGACTGCCCGCACCAATGACAAGAAACTCCGCACCACCCAAATTTCTACCCAGAACCCGCACGAAGTTCCCCGATGATTCCGTACATCTGTGGGTCCCATTTTCTGGCTAATTCCGCCCGGAGCGGATCCAATCTGCGATATGGCGGATCACACGGTAGGCCACGTGTCCCTTTTTCGTGGCGTATTCCTCTGGTGTGGCCATTCCTCTGCCTGCTATGAACAGGTGGTTCAAGTTTGCATACTCTTTGTATTCTGCATAAGGGATTTTTTCACAAAAAGCCTTCCACATCTTCTTGTCCGTTTCGGGAACCTGATAATCTCTTCCGGCCTGGAGAACGAGCAACCGGCACTGAAGTTTTTCCGCAAATGTAAACGGTAGCCGCCTTCGTAAATCGTAGTAATAACTGGCCGGTGCCCCAAGTACATTCGTACTGCTGTCCAGTTCCCCTTTCGCCAGCTTCTTTACGATTTGCAGAAGGGAGTCGATGCCTGCGGCTTCCGGAGAACCCTTTTTGAGGGAGCGGATATAGGTGAGCTGATCCATCAGAACGGCATCCAGCGGTCGGGCCGGGGCAGCCAGCAATAGAACCCCGGCCACTCGCCCATCCCGGTAAGCGATTTCCGGCGCCAGCATACCTCCCAGGCTATGACCCAGCAGATACACACGTCCACTATCCACAGATGGATGCTGTCGGACCCGTTGAAGGGCTAGAAGGGCATCCTCTATTACCTCTTGCTCAACAGTAATCTTCGCCACCGCAAGTTTCCTGGCGTACGCATACGTCCGCTTATCGTAACGAAAAACGGCAATACCAAGGCTAGCAAGCCCCCAGGCCAGGTCGCGAAATGGTTTATTGGGTCCAACTGTCTCATCGCGGTCATTGGGCCCCGAACCATGCACCAGTACCACAACCGGAAATGGGCCTTCCCCTTCAGGTAGCGAAAGCGTTCCTTTCAAACGGTACGCGGGACGGCCAAATTCCAGTTCCTGCTCCCTAAAGCGGGATGTATCTGTATAGGCAGGAGCTTCATAAGATGGTTTCTCAGCGGGACGAAACCACAGCCCCGCTACTTTGGCAGAGGGCTCCAGCACCATCTGAACATCCACCCTTCCCTTCTCAAACCGGGAGATCAAATGAACACGGATGAGGGTGTCCAGCTTTTCTACATAGGTGCTGTCCACTCCCAAAAACCCACCCAGCTGCTGCCGGATCGCCGCCATCATGGCTTTCATTCTGTCCGGAGGCAGAAATTTTTGCATGGTGGGTGAAAGGCGGTTGAAAGCTTTCTCATACCGCCCGTCAACCAGTAGGGAAAAGAATGTTTTGGCCTGTGGGATCGCCTTTTCCGTCTGTGCTCCAGTGACAATTGGCGTGGCCAGCCAGAGGACTCCCAGAACTCCACCCAGAAGGCACAAATAACTTCGCAACCGGCAGGATGACATGGCTTTGCCTCCCTTTTGTGCGCTGCAGCATTCTTAACCAGTGTTTGATACACCGGTGAAGTGCCGTTTATTCGGATTTTTTATGTAGCGGCTGAATTTCAGGCCCCCAAATTACAGGCCCCGAATGGGTTCTCCCACCGCAGACGGGCTGGTTCGTTCTTTCCGGTTCTTCAGAAAGAGAAACAGCAAGAACGAAGTCCAAATAATGTGCAGAAAAGACTATGGCGTTCTTGCAGGTCTGCAGATATGTCTCCGTGACAAAGAAACGGATTACAATTAGTAGAGGGGTGTTTTCCGGACGGTTTTTCGGGTCAAAAACAAAAAAAGGCTCCGGAACGGCATGTTCCGGAGCCTCCTTTTCCATTACGGTTCAATTCTGGACCCGAGAAGCTTCAAAAATTCGCGCATCCATTCCGGATGGGCGGGCCAGGCCGGCGCTGTGACAAAATTGCCGTCCACCACGGCGTTGGTAAACGTCTCATTCGGATCCTGCCATTTTGCTCCGGCCCGCTCCAGCTCCGGACGGACTGCTGGATAGGCTGTCATGGTCTTGCCTTCTACCACTCCGGCCGCTGTTAGTACCTGAATTCCATGGCAAATGGCCGCAATGGGCTTCCCGGCCCGAGCAAATTCCTGCACCAGTTCAATTACTTTGCCATTCAGGCGGATGTACTCAGGCGCCCTCCCTCCTGGTATGACCAGAGCGTCGTAATCTGCGGCTTTTGCCTTCTTAAAATCCGCCGTGAGAGTAAAATTATGGCCCCGCTTTTCTGAATAGGTCTGATCACCCTCAAAATCGTGAACGGCCGTCCGTACCGTCTGACCGGCTTTTTTGTCCGGACACACCACATCCACCTGATGCCCCACCATCGTCAGCATCTGATACGGCACCATCACCTCATAATCTTCCACATAATCACCAACCAGCATGAGAATCTTTTTGGCAGCCATAGCTCCTCCCTCCTCTCTTTGGTTTGGAATCCCCATTCCAAAACGGCGATCATCAAACATATGGGCAAGGAATTCACCGGCGCCGCGAACACCGGCACATGCCCATCCGTCCCCCCACTATAGTCAACCGAACATAAAACGACCGGACCGTCGGCGGGTTCCTTTTTTGAACCGCTCTTCTGACGGCACGTTCTGCTCTATCCTGCCCGGCTGCACCCGGTACATGTTACATCGTTTTTCCCGACGAAAAACGGATTGTTCCCCCTACTACCACAGTATCCACCCCAACACCCAGCCACTCGTCTGCGGGCAAAGAAAACAGATCGCCATTGAGGACCACAAAATCTGCCAGTTTCCCGGGCACAAGGCTTCCTTTCCTGTTTTCCTGCTGCTCGGCATAGGCGGAACCGAGCGTGTACAGACGGATTGCTTCTTCCAGGCTTATTCTTTCCTCCGGGTACCAGGCTGGGCCGGGTTCTGCCTGCGGAAGGCGTCGGGTTACGGCCGCAAAAAGGGTTCGCAAAGGATTCAGGTCTTCAACCGGCCAATCTGTGCCAAACGCTACCGGAATGCCGGCACTCACCAGCGAGCGGAGTCGGTAGGCCCAGCGGCACCGTTCCTTCCCAATTCGCTGCTCTGCCCATGGCATATCTGCCAGGCAGTGAGACGGTTGCACCGAGGCCACTATACCCATTCTGGAAAATCGGGTCAGATCCAGCGGATGAAGCACCTGCACATGCTCTATGCGGTGGCGTCTCTGCCGGCTGTCCGGACGCCAGCCCGCTTCCAGGGCATCCAGCGCCCACCGGTTCGCCCGGTCACCGATGGCATGGATGTTCAGCTGCATTCCGTACAGATCAGCAAGCCGCACCAGCCGCATCAGCTCATGCTTTTCCAGCACAGCAACCCCGCTGGTGTTTGGCGCATCGGAATAGGGATCTGTGAAAAGCCCAGTACGTGCCCCCATAGACCCATCCGTGAAAATTTTCACTCCGCCCAACCGCAGATACGGATCCCCAAACCCTGCTGGAAGGCCAATCCGCCCGAGTTCCTCGAGAGACCGCCGCGCATCCAGCACAGCTGATACACGGATGCCCAGTCTTCCCTGTTCATTCATTGTTTGGTAGATGCCCAGGTCCCCATTGGCAGACATGTCGCGGACACTCGTTACTCCCAGAGAGAGTGCATGTCTTATGGCTGCCTCAATGGCCAGCTGCCGCTGTTTCAAAGATGGGGAAGGAATGGCCCGCTTTACCAGCCGGATGGCCGCATCTTTCAGAATGCCTGTGGGTTCACCCGCTTCGTCTCGCTCAATCACGCCGCCTGGAGGATCCGGTGTACTGCGGTCAATCCCTGCCAGATGCAGGGCCAGGCTATTGGCAACTGCCAGATGAAGGTCCACCCGATAGAGGAGAACCGGGTGGTCCGGACAATGGGCATCGATGAGCCAGCGGTCCGGATAGGTTTTTTCCGGCCAAGTTTCGTGATCCCAGCTCCCTCCGGTAATCCAGGTACCGGCAGGCAAACGGGAAGCGAAAGACGCCAGACGGCGGGCAAAATCTTCGCGGCTGTGTGCCTCGCGGAGCTGAACCCCCAGCAATCCCTGTCCACCTGCTTTCATATGAACATGGGCATCGTTGAATCCGGGCACCACCAGACGGCCGCCGGCATCCAGCACTGTTGTTTTCCGCCCGATCATAGAACGGATATCAGCATCCGTGCCTACCGCCGCAATACGTTCACCTACAACCGCCATTGCCGACGCCCAGGGCTTGTGCATAAAGCAGGTGAAAATGCGGGCGTTCAGCAGTACTAGATCTGCAAATAAAGGCATATGTTCGGCACCCCGTCTGAATCTTTTTCCCGCTCCGCGCGGAAAAGTGCCCCGCACGCCTTCCGCGCCTACGGTGCATTCCGCTGAAACCAGAGGCTGGAGGGATGCAAAGAACGGAAATAGGAAATCACATCTGGCTCATTAAGTATGCGTCCACTGATGGTTTTGAAGTTCTCCAGCCGGAAATATACCCGGTGGTGAACCTCTTTGCCCCGGTCAAGGATAAAGTAGTTGTGGCGGAGATTCACAATATTTTTCTGTGCGGGAAAAGGAAATACGAATGCCCCATCCGGCAGCGGTCCCAGCTTCACCACCCGATAGGGATCCTTTTCCGTACGGAGCGGATTGACCACATTCAGGAAAAAATCCCCACCCACAACTTTCAGGCGGAATCCACGCAGGGCATAATCGCCCGGAGGGACATTGGCCAGAAAAAAATAGCCACGGTCATCAGTCATGGTCCAGTAATTTTTATGAACAACCTGCCCATTTTCCACATGACGGCCTGCAATAGACACCTCAATACCGCCGCGATACGTATCGGTAATGCCGCGGTATTCGAGAAGGTCCACCACCAGGCTGCCCACCACCAGGTAGCGGCTGGCATCTTGGGGTTCCCGGAACTGCTGTACTGGTCCCGCACAGTTCCAGATCCATATCATCCAAATGCATGTCCCTGCGCAAATCAGATTCCACCGCTTCATCCCTTTTCCGGCCCCGTTTTTGTTCGCCGACTCAACCAGAATCCTCCCACACAGTATCCCCACAGAAGGACCCAGAACCAGAAATATTTACTGCTCAGCGCTCCAGGCTCCCGGAACAGAACCCTTGCAGCTTCCACAAGCGCCAGAACCGAGAATGCAAAAAAGCTCCATTTCTGTCCCTTGCCTGCAAATCCTTTCTCGATACGCCGGGCAACCAAATAAATCAAAACGGCCGAGAGAAGAAATGCCAGCAAAAGAAAAAGATGGAGAAGCGCTGCAGACATAACTAGGCCCAACCCTTCCCACAGTGTTTCACAGGCCGTTGCGGTCCCAGGCTGCTATCACATCCTGGATTAGCTTGAGGCACTTGTTCGAAACTTTGTCGAAATATGTTTTCGCTTTTTTCATATCAAAGTCCGGATACCCCTGGCCCGGCTTATACAGGATGATGGAATAAGGGTTCGGATAAGCCGTTACGGCTTCGTTCCTGGGCCCAGCCAGGTCCTTCCGGTACAGCTCCTTTTTCACAAGCTTTGGGTTGATGGCCATGATGGCAGCCGTCTCGTTGTTTCCAGCATGCCCGCCGTCTTCGCCAAACACCTCGTACACGATCTCCCCCGTGTAGCTCCACCAGTCAAATACCAGCACCCGGGCTTTTGTTTTGCCGGTTATTTCCTCAGCGATCTTATCCAGAGATTCCCGGTTGCCGCCGTGACCGTTCAGAAAGATCAGATTTTTAAATCCGTTGCGGGCCAGTTCCATGGCTACTTCGTAAACATATCTTTCAAAGGTTTCGGGCGATATGCGAATGGCTCCGGGATACCGGGTCAGCGATTTTGTTACTCCATAGGGAATAAGTGGGGCAATCAGCGCATTCAGCGGTTCGGCAAAACGGCGCGCAAATTCTTCGGGTACGGTACAGTCCGCTCCGTTGTTGATGGCACCGTGTGCTTCAATGGTCCCCACCGGGATCAACACGGTTTGAATCTCAGTCGGAACCAGTTTCTGAAATTCCTGCCAGTTCAGATCTGCAAGATATCGGCTGCTTGGCGGCTCAGCAGACCAGACCATTCCCCCACAGATAAGGGCAATGACCCCGATGAAAAGCGTCCGGCGAAACATGGGCTCCCTCCTCATTTGTTCTTGAAATTGGGTTTTCTCTTTTCCAGAAACGCTCTGGTACCTTCATTTTTATCTTCGGAAGCACAGACTTCTCCAAACAGGTTTGCCTCAATATCCAGCCCTTCCAGAAAGGGCACCTGAAGGGCGTAATGGACGGCGTAAAGCGCCCGCCGCACAGCATAGGGTCCCCGGGAAAGAATGGTTTCAATCATCTTGTGGACCGCAGGCATTAGTTCTTCTTTTGGTACCACCCGGTTCACCAGGCCAATCCGGTATGCCTCCTGAGCATCAATCATTTCGCCGGTGAGGATCATCTCCATCGCTTTGGAGACTCCCACAATTCTTGGCAACCGCTGCGTGCCGCCGTACCCCGGGATAACCCCCAGACTCACCTCCGGAAGGCCAAACCGGGCATTTTCCGAAGCAATCCGGATGTGGCAGGCCATGGCCAGCTCGCAGCCTCCTCCCAGAGCATACCCGTTGACCGCCGCGATCACCGGCCGGTCCAACCCTTCCAGGCGGTTGAAAATCATCTGGCCCCGCTGGGAGAACGCCTTTCCGTTCGGCCCATCCAGAAGCGCAATTTCACTGATATCGGCTCCCGCCACAAACGCCTTTTCTCCTGCCCCGGTCACAATGACGGCCCGGATCTCCGCGTTTTTTTCAATCTCCTCAATCACCGTTTCCAGTTCATCCATGGTCTTGGAATTCAGAGCATTCAGCACTTCCGGGCGGTTAATGGTAATTGTTGCTACACGATCTTTTACCTCATACAGAATATTTTCCAGCTTCATGGTGCATCCTCCGGCGGTTTCTTTTATTTTTTTTGCAAACACAAGAAACAAAAGAGGAACTACCAGGAACAAAAGGACCACTTTCATTAAAATACGTCTTCTGCTGTCAAATTCAAGGGATTTCTTCCGGGCCAGAAATGTCCCCTTTTTCCGCAGCCATTCCGTCCTTTGCTGCAGAGGGATGTTAATCGTTGTCCCATAACCGAGGCTTTCAAACCTGGAGCGCCGGAACTGCCGGGAACACAGCGCCCTCCTGTCTCCTCATCCCGGAATGCCCAATACTGTGGGAGGCCGGCATCCAATCACAAATCCAGGTAGAACCCGGCTATTCCGGATTACAGACCCGCGCCGAATTTTGGGATGGATTGCGAATCTGCGGCGCTGCCGTCCAGAAAAATCTCCCTTCAGGTTCCATTTCCTCCCAAGCGCCATTCCATTTCCCTCCGGATTCGATCCCGGCGTCGGCCACCCGGAAGCAATTTCGCCCTTCCAAAAAATCTGGAAGGTTTTGTTCCTCCTCGAGACGCCTTACCGATACTCACAGCTGCTCAAGCCCATTTGCATTTCTTATTAAAAACACGTAATTTATACATCGCATCATTGGACCGGGGCATCACCCGTACGGGTGTTTGGCGGCAGAGAATACCCTTTAGGCGGGAAGGACGCGGAACAAGGAAGAAAAGGAGATTGCCCATGCAAGCGGTTATTATGGCGGCAGGAAAAAGCACGCGCACGTATCCCCTGACCCTCACACGTCCCAAACCACTTCTGCCGGTACTGAACCGCCCACTTCTGGCCTACAATCTGGAACAGCTGGATGGGCTGGTGGATGAGGTGATTCTCATCGTGGGATACCGGCAGGAAATGATCCGCAACGCCTTTGGTAACTCGTTTGGACAACTTAAGCTCACATATCAGGAGCAGCGGGAACAGTTGGGCACAGGCCATGCCGTTCTGCAAGTCAGGCATCTCATCAAAGGTCCCTTTCTGGTATTGAATGGCGACGATCTTTTCGCCCGCCAGGATATGGAGAAATTGCTGGATGTTCCTGCGGGTGCTCTGGTAAAGGAAGTGGAAAATCCATCTCTCTACGGCGTGTACACTACCGACCAAAAGAACCGGGTCGTGGATTTGATCGAAAAGCCCAAAAATCCGGTAAGCCGCCTCGCCAACGTGGGATGCTATCATTTTCCGCCGGAGATTTTCACTTACTTGGAAAAAACTCCCAAAAGCGAACGCGGAGAAATTGAACTGACTTCTGCCGTACTGGGTTTTGCAAAAGAACATCCCTTTTACACCGTTTTGCTGGAAGGGTACTGGCTGCCCACCGGGTATGCGTGGGACCTGCTGAAAACCCAGGTCTACTTTTTTGACCGCTCCTTTTCCCCCAGGGAAGAAGGTACAATCGAAGAAGGCGTGAGCATTACCGGCCCCGTGGCTATTGGACGCGGTGCGGTCATCGGCGCCGGAACCGTGCTCCGTGGCCCGGTTATGATCGGCGAAAACAGCCAGATCGGTCCACATTCGTTCGTGGGCCCCTACACTTGCATTGGGAAAAACGTACGGGTCGGTGCGGCATCCATTCTGGAACATTCCCTCCTTTTCGACGGCGTTACCCTCGGCTACCGGTGCCTGGTGAAATATTCCGTCATTGGTCAGGATGTACAAATCGGCGATAACCTCCAGGTGATTGACGCATATCCGGATGGCCGAACTGTCCGCTCACTGGTTAAGGGCAAGCGCATCGACTGCGGTCTGTCCCGGCTGGGAACTGTGGTGGGGGACCGGGCCAAACTGGCCAGCCGCACGGTGATTTATCCGGGGTGCAAAATCTGGCCAGAAAAAGTGACCACTCACGGTGAAACCGTTTCTCAGGACCTTCTGACTGTAGAGCCGCAAAAATAGGGACCGGTGCCAGACAAAGAAACAAAAAGATGGACAAAACAAGTTGCCAGAGGACAATTTAAGTTGTAAATTTTATTTGTTTTATCGGAGAAGCCAGCAAGACTGATTGAAGTAAGGAGAGCAGGCCCATGGTAATGCAAAAGATGCGGCAATTTACCAAGGAATTTCTCATTTTCGTGGTGGTGGCGTTTGTGGGTACCATCATTTTCGACTGGGGTATGGACATCACCGGAATCCGCCGCCGGCCGGACGTGATGGGCGAGGTAAACGGCGAACGGATTATGGCGGATAAGTACTATGAAGCCCTCCGCAACCAGATCGAACTGCGCCGCCAGCAGGGAGACGACGAACTCACGGATCAGGAACTCAGTATGCTGGAAGACCAGGTATGGGAAAGCCTGGTTCAGGAAATTCTTCTGCGGCAAGAGATTGAGAAACGCGGCATTACCGCCAGCGACAGCGAAGTGGTAGCTGTCATCAAATACAATCCGCCGGACATCCTGCGTAGCAACGAATCGTTCCTGACCGACGGCAAATTCGATTACCAAAAATATCTCGCGGCTTTGCGCGACCCGCGGAACGACTGGCGGCCCGTGGAGGAGTACGTCCGCACCATCATCCCCTTCCAAAAACTGCAAGACGAAATTACCGCCTCTGTTGTGGTTACGCCAGAAGAAGTACGCTGGGAGTACATCAAACGCAATCAGAAAGCCAAAGTAAAGTACATTTTCTTCGATGCCGACAAAATCTCCGATGATAGAGTGGTTCTGGAAGAACAGGAAATTCAAAAATACTACGAAGAACACAAAGAAGAATACCGTGAGCCGGAAAAAAGGGTCATCCGCTATGCTTTCTTTCCCCTGGTCCCGTCGGCCGCGGATTCCCAGGCTATCTGGAATGACGCTATGGATCTGCTTAAGCGTGCGCGGTCGGGCGAAGATTTTGCCTCGCTGGCGGAAATGTATTCCGAAGATCCCGGCTCCCGCGACAAGGGGGGCGATCTGGGCTTTTTCGGCCGTGGAACCATGGTCAAACCCTTTGAGGATGCGGCCTTCCAAGCCAAAGCTGGCGAAATCGTCGGCCCCGTTCAGACCTCCTACGGACTGCACATTATCAAAGTAGAAGAAAAGAAAAGGGAAAACGGCGAATGGAAGGTTCGGGCGCGCCACATCCTTCTAAAGTACCAGCCCAGCACCCAGACGGTGGATGAAGTCCGCACCCGTGCAACCCTTTTTGCCATGGATGCCATCGAATTCGGCATAGAGGAAGCCGCCAAACGCGATTCTGTGGAACTCCAGGAAACGCCGCCTTTTACCCGGGGCGGATTTATTCCGGGCATCGGTTTTTCGCGGGACCTCACCGAATTTGTGTTCAGCGGCGAGAAGGGCGACATCCGAGAACAGCCCTTCGAGACAGACCGCGGTTTTGTGGTGGCCATGATCGCCGATATTCAGAAAGAACACATCAAACCGCTGGAAGATGTGCAGACCATGATCCGTAACATCTTGCTGCGCATAAAAAAGAAAGAAATCGCAGGCCAGCTCTGTGCAGAGGCGCGGCAGAAAATGACCCTGCCCGAAGATTTCGAGAAAGTGGCGGCTCAGGATTCTCTGGAGATCAAAGAGACAACCTATTTTACCCGCAACGATTTTATTCCGGGTGTAGGCCGAGAACCCAGCTTTGTGGGCGCAGCCTTCAGCCTCGAACCCAATCAGATCTCCAATCCGGTGGAAGGAACGCGCGGCTATTTTCTGATCAAGCTGCTGGACAAAACGAAAATCGACGAGGCCGATTTCGAACAGCAAAAAATGATGATTTACAATCAGCTGCTCTTTCAGAAAAAACAGAGGGCTTTCATGGAATGGTACAATGAACTGAAAAAGAAAGCCGACATCAAAGATTACCGGCGCAAAATGGCCTGAAACATTGCTATTTGCATTTCTTGCAAAAAGCCCGCACCGAAAGAGAGGATGCGGGCTTTTTTGTTGCGGCACACTCTGACTTTTACGAAGCGTACTGAGCTTTCTTGGACGACGAGGAAGAAGACTCGGCGGGATCGAAGAGCGGCAGGTAAATCCACACTTTCGTCCCTTTCGAAACCTCACTTTCAATTTTTAACCGCCCTCCGTGGGCTTCCACCAGTCCCTTGGCAAGCGGTAAACCGATACCGGTGCTTCCACCCATAAACTGGATTCGTGATGAAGTATGGTAGCTTGAATCCTGAACCTCGTAAAACTTCTCAAAAATACGACCCAGTTTGTCTTCCGGAATCCCCACGCCCGTGTCTTGAATCAGAATGCTGAGATATTTTGAGTTGTGATCGTAGGAAATCGTGATTTTTCCACCATCCGGCGTAAAACGGATGGCGTTGTTTAAAATTTCCATGATTACCTCTTTGATGCGGAACGGGTCCACCGGGACTTCCGGCAAATCTTCTTCCTCTTTGTGAATGATTTCCAGATCCCTTTCACGAAGTTCAATCTTCATTTGCTGCAGACAATCCCGGACAATGTTGACAATCTGGGTTTTCTCTTTGTTGAGAGGTAACTCATTCCCTTCGATCCGGGAAACCTCGAACATCTGTAGAACAATCCGTTCCAGGTCATCAACACTTTTTTGAATGATGTCAAGAAATTCTTTTTTCTCTTCTTCGCTGAAAGCCGGATCTCGGAGAAAATCCAGGTAGCTCTTGATATGGGTTACCGGCGTCCGCAATTCATGACTGGTAATGGCAATGAACCGGTTTTTCATTTCCTGAACTTCCCGCAGCCGTTCATTAATTTTGCGCAGCTGCTGAATTTCCTGGCTGATGCGGATTTTTTCTTCGCAGTGTTTAACAACCTGCCGCACTTGTTCCAGCTTTACCGGCTTCATCAAGAAATCGTAGGCCCCCTTTTTGAGGGAACGGATAGCATTTTCTACCGTAGCATAGCCGGTCATCATGATAACCTCAATATGCGGATAATCCCGCTTGATGGCTTCCAGGAGCTCGATCCCATCCATCAGTTCCATGTTAATATCGGTGATTACAATGTCGTAGTCCTTTTTCTCAATCATATCCAGCGCTTTGATGGCGCTATCAGCCACATCCACTTCATAGCCGATGCGGGAGAGCCCCTTCTGATAGAAATTCAGAACCACTTTGGCATCGTCCACCACAAGAATCCGGATCTTTTCAGGCGCGGATTGCGACTGCTGACTCATTCCAACACCTCCGATTCTTCCCAATCGATAATACTTGTGTCTCCGGGATAGGGCTTGGTTTTGATTTTTACAACATTTTGAAATTTTTTCAGCAATTCCGCAATACGGCTCGCCTGCTCTTCTATCATGCGTACTTCTTCGGCAGTTTCGGAATCGGGGTCCAGCTCCTCCAGCAGCAAAGAACAGTATCCGAGAATGCCGGTTAGCGGCTGGTTAAGCTCATGAGCCACCGACCCGGCCATCTCCATCGCCACTTTTAGCCGTTCACTCTCCAGCCGCTGTACGTGACGCTGGTGCTCGTGGGTAATGTCCTGCAGGATGATGTAAATTTCGTTTTCGCCGTTTCCCCCTTTTGAACGAATGCCATCAATCCGCCAGTACCGATGCTGGGACGGCGAATATTCCACCCGCCAGAAGGGTGCATCGGATTCCAACCATTCTTTCATTTCGTCGTAAATAGGCAGGTCGGAACAGCGGACGTTATTCAGGCGCAGTTTGGGAAAAAACTGCCGCACTGCCTCATTCGCGTAGACCAGGTTCTGGTCTGCATCGAAGATCAACACACCGTTGCCCAGCCGCGAAAAAATGGTTTCTATTTTTCGCTTCTGATCCAGAATTTTCTCGAAAAGCTGCACATTGCTGATGGTTTTGCCAAAATGGTTTACCACTTCCAGGAGGAGAATAATGGCCTCGTTGGTAAATTCGTCACGTCGGTAACTCTCGATGTTCACAATACCGTACAGCTGACCATTGACCTGCACGGGGAGGCAAAGTTCGCTTCCCCGGTCGTAATCGCTGATGGGCACGTAATCCACTTCGGCAGCGGATACATCCGGGATGTAACAGGGTTTGCGCGTACGCACCACATATCCCAGAGCTCCTTGATCGGCGGGCCAGGTACTCCCAACGGGCCTCGGACTGTTTTTCCCCCCGGACTGGCAGATCTTGATCAGCTGATGTTTATCGGCATCATACCGGTAAAATGAGACGTAAAAGACATCCATTTCCTCTCGGAGGAGGTTAATAAACTGCTGGGCGATTTCGCCCTCGTCCCGTCGCTCATGCAGCAGCGTAGACACTTTCCCCATCAGGCTGGCCAGCTGTGCCCGACGCTTTTCCTGCTGAACGTTTTCGTACTGTCGCAGATGGAGCGCCAGCTGCTGGGCCAGAGTTTTCAAAATTTCAATGTCAACTTCGTCAAAACCATCCACAACCGGCGATTCCAGGTTGATCACCCCGTAAATTTCTCCGCCTATCTCTATGGGGATGGCCAGCTCGGATCCCGTTGACCGCCTCCCATAATTTACATAGAGCGGATCTGTGGAAATATCCCGCACATAGCGCGGTTTACGGTTCCTCGCAACCCAACCAATCACTCCCTCGGAAACCGGATGCCGGAATCCCACTTTCAGCACTTCTCCAAGATGTCCCGCCGATCCCACCAGGATGAGCTCGCCCGAAACCGGATCGAAACGGAACACGCTTAATTCCCAGAAATGGAGGGTCCGAATAGCCAGTTCCGCCACATGCTTGAACACATCCTCACCGTCCTGCTGGGAAAGCACCCCGGGCAGCTGCCGCAGAAACTCCAGCTGCTGGTGGAACTTTTCCTTCCTTTCCTTCAGCAGCCAAACTGACAACAAGCTGGCCAGCACCGAAGCCAGACGCCGGAGCTGCGGCCGCAAGCGGTTCACATCCTCCAGATCAAAACTGCCGATACAGAGGAAATACCCGATAATCTTCCCGGCCTCTACGACTGGAAACTGCAAAACGAACCGGTCTTCCAGCACAGAAACCGTTTCATCCCGCTCCCTCAGTCCCGGATACTCTTCTACCCGGCAGCATAACCATTCATTTTTTGTTTTACCTTTCGCCCCCCATCGCATAAGTTCAGCAAAGAACGGAAACTCGGATGTCCCCCTTGTTTCGGGAAAAATGAATTCGGGACGAATCCGGTCGCCCTCGCGGACCGAAACAAGAACGGCCTTTTCAACCGGCAGCAGTTTCTGTAGCCTTTCCACAGCCTTCCGGATCTTATCTTCAACCGGGATATCTTCACTAAGCAGTGAATGAATATCCTGGACAAAGCTTTCTGCTTTTCGGAGATACTCAAGCGGTTCAAGAATAACCGTATATACAAGTTGGTTTCCCTGGAATTGGACGGAAACTGTGGCCTTGATCCTTTCTCTTTTTGCGGGCAATTCGACATCTGTTGGAAAGGATCCGGTACCGATAGCAGCACGGAAAGCTTTCTTCCAAGAATCCGGAATCGAAAGCTTTTCACCGCCGGAGCGCAAAATCTTGCCATTTAGCAAGAATTCTCGTGCTTGCGGACTCAACCAGAGAAGATTTCCTTCTGGCGTAATGGCCAGATCAGCATGGCTCATAGCAACCAACCAGCCAGGGGCTTCGTTATTTATTTTTTCGGTTATAGACAGTGCTGGACCGGGCTGAATCCGGGAACATTCTGATCAAAAAAACTTGCCGTTCGGCACAAAAATTCTTCCATTTATTGCGCATAAGCCGCCGTTTAACCTGCGCTGCAACAATATAGTCTATCACTTACATATCGGTCAATACTTTTTTCTTTTAAACAGAAAATCGAAACACACGGGCCATTTTGAGTCCCGAAAGTCACGGAAAATCGAATTTCACATGCAAATTGGGAGGAATTATGCAGAAGGCTCGCGTTCACCTAAAGAAAAAACCTCTTCCGCGTTTTGCCCGGGCAGGAAAGAGAAACACGGAAGAGGTTAAAAACCAAACCGGCTGCTGATTACTGCAAAGATAGGCCAGAGAATCCCAGAAACGCGATGGACATAAGGGCAGCCGTAATAAAGGCGATTGCCGTACCGCGAAAGGGTTTCGGGATATCCGCCATCTCCAGCCGTTCACGGATTCCGGCCATGAGAACGATCGCCAGCGTAAATCCGATGCCGGCCGAGAATCCCTGCACCAGTGTGCCAATCAGGTTGAGCTGTTCATCAATATTGAGCACTGCCACCCCCAGAATAGCACAGTTCGTGGTAATAAGGGGCAGGTAAATTCCCAGAGCGCGGTATAGTACCGGGCTCACTTTCTGAATGACCATTTCCACAAACTGTACCAGGGAGGCAATAACCAAAATAAAGGCGATGGTCCGGAGAAAAGTCAGATCCGGAGGCGATTCCAAACCGAAAAGAATGCCAAAGAGATTCTGATCTCCCGGAAGAAGCAGGTAATAATAGATGATCCAGGTAACAAACGAAGCCAGCGTCATTACAAAGGTTACGGCAAATCCCATTCCGATGGCAGAATCGAGCTGTTTGGAAACGCCCATGTATGGGCAGATGCCCAGAAAACGCGAAAGGACGAAGTTGTTAATAAAAATAGCTGCAAGCGCAATCATTAGTAGCGTTTTTACATCCATTTCCGTACCCTCAGTTGCTCGTTATGCCGTCTTCCGCCGCTGATCCCACCAATTAAACAATCCAAGATAAAGCCCGAGCACCAGAAAGGCGCCGGGCGGCAGGACCATCAGAAGCATGGGATTGTACCCCCCACCCAGGACCGGGTATCCCCAAAGGGTTCCGCTGCCGAGCAGTTCCCGGGTGACACCCAGGGTAAGCAGAGCTAGAGTGAACCCGATGCCCATGCCCAACGCATCAGCAATGGAATGGATCAGATTGTTCTTGCTGGCAAAGGCCTCCGCACGGCCCAGGATGATGCAGTTGACCACAATAAGCGGAACAAAAATGCCCAGCGATTTGTGGAGTTGCGGTGCCAAAGCTGCCATACTCAGATCAGCAATGGTTACAAAACTGGCGATAATCACAATGAACATGGGTATACGGATCCGCTTAGGAACCCAGTTCCGAATCAGGGAAACAAAAATATTGGATCCCAACAACACAAACGTTGTAGCCACGCCCATACCAATGGAATTCTGTACACTGTTGGAAACCGCCAGTACCGGACACATTCCCAGCACCATCCGGTACACTGGATTTTCCGAATACAGCCCTTTTATAAATTCCTTACCGACAGCCATTTCCCGTTCTCCCCATCTTTTCGCGCATCACACAGTCGGTTTTTCCTTTTGCGGAAACCCACCTATTTTCTTTGCAAGGTTCTGAATGGCCTGCCGGACCGAATTGGTCACGGCCCGGGATGAGATGGTGGCCCCGGTAATACTTTGAATTTCGCCACCATCCTTATCCACTTTTAATTCATCGGCCCGGCGCCCAATAAACTGCCTCTGGAACCAGGGTTTGTCCTCCCCATATTTGATTTCCACAACTTTGGCACCAAGACCTGGGGTCTCCAGCTGGTCGAGAATGCGCATGCCCTGGATAACACCGGTCGTATCCACCCCCACCATTGTAACAATGGTACTGGAATATCCCACACCATAGGCCAGGGTAATATACCCCACCAACTGAGTTGTATCTTTGTCTGCATAGCCTTTGTAGTAGTCTACTTTCCCTTCTTCGTCCAATACGGGAACCACCACACCGTTGGCTGCTGAAGGCAATGCTTCAGCCAGGGAGGCCTGTAGTTCACGCCGTTTCTGTTCTTCAATCAGCGGTTTGGTTGTATTGTTCACCAGCGACAGGGCAGTTGCCGCAATAATGGTGGTGATACCCAAAACCAGCGGTAATCGAATCAGTTCCTTCATCGCTTCTTTCTCTCCCCAAAAATCCTTGGTCTTGTGTACCGATCCAGCAGAGGAACAGCCAGGTTCATCAGCAAGATGGAATACGACACGCCTTCAGGATAGCCGCCAATCAGGCGGATGACAACCGTTAAAATACCACAGCCGATTCCGAAATAGATCTGCCCTCTGGGTGTGATAGGCGACGTTACCATATCGGTGGCCATGTAAAAAGCCCCGAGGATTAAACCTCCGGCCAGGACGTGAAACAGCGGGTCTCCGGTGAAATAGCCATTTACTCCGCCAAAAATCCAGGTAAGCAGCGCTACGGTGCCAACATAACTGAACGGGATCCGCCAGTTAATTATACGCTTTTCGAACAGCAGGATGGCCCCCAGCAGCAGCAAAAAAGCAGATGTTTCCCCCAGGCACCCTCCAACCCTTCCCCAGAAGAGATCGCCGTAGGCCGCTTTTAGTTCAAGGATGGCGCGGTTGGCACCGATCACTTTCTCTACCGCCTCCGCGGTATATTCCGGCGCGTGCCGGATAATGTCCATGGATTGTTTGAGAGTATTCAGCGGTGTGGCTCCGGAAAACAGCTCCACAGTCGTGCCGGAAAGAGTGCCTCCCCTCGGTACCGTTTTAAACACGGTCATCTGCACAGGCCAGGAAGCCAGCAAAAAAGCCCGGGCTGCCAGTGCCGGGTTCACGGGATTGTAGCCCAATCCACCAAAAACTTGTTTGGCAATTCCAATTGCAAAAACCCCGCCAATAGCCGGCATCCACAGAGGCACTTCTGCCGGCAAGTTGTAAGCCAGCAACATGCCGGTTACCACAGCACTGAGGTCATTTACAGTTACCGGCTTGCCCATCAGTTTCTGTAAAGCAGCTTCCGTCGCCACACAGGAAACCACGCTTACAATCACCACCCACAGAGCCCGGATACCAAAAAAGTAGACAGCACCCGCAAGGGCAGGAATTAGCGCAATCACCACATACAGCATGATGCGCTGGATGTCATCCCGCTCGTAAATGTGTGGTGATGAACTAACCTTAAACAGTCGATCTTCCATCGCTTCTGCCACACCCTCTTTTCTGTTCCTCATTCTTTCCGCAACCGAACACTACCCGCAGAACCTGCTAACTTGCTTTGCGCTTTTTCTGCATAATCTGGTACTTGCCGTACCGGATGGACTGAAGCAACTGGCGTCTTGCCGGACAGACAAATGTGCAGGTACCACACTCAATACAATCCAGAACCCCCAGTTTTTCCGCTTCGGTAAGATCTTCGAAATCGACCAGCTGGGCCAGCGTTGTGGGCATCAGTCCCATGGGACACGAATCCACGCAACGGGCACAGCCAATACAGGGCCGGATTTCGTACGTCGGCGTCTGTTCCTCTGTGAGAACCAGAATTCCGGACGTCCCTTTGATGACCGGGACTTCGTCGGTGTACTGGGCGATCCCCATCATTGGGCCCCCCATGATGAGCTTGGACACACCATCGGCATACCCCCCACAGAACTCAATAACATCCCGAAATGGTGTGCCAATGCGAACCCACAGATTTTTGGGTTCTTTAACACCGGGTCCTGTTACGGTCACCACCCTTTCGTAAAGGGGAATTCCCTGCGAAACCGCCAGATAGACGGCCCGCACGGTTCCCACATTCTGAACCAGACAGCCAACATCCATGGGCAGCCCGCCGGTCGGAACCTCCCGTCCCGTAAGGGCCTTGATGAGCTGTTTTTCAGCTCCCTGCGGGTATTTGACCTTCAGGCCTACCACTTCTATGTTACCAAATGAAGAAGCTTTTTCGGCAAGAATGCGAAGAGCATCCGGTTTGTTTTTTTCTATGCCTATGTAGGTTTTTTTCACATTCAAAATTTTTTGAAGAATCTGAACCCCCTTAAGAATGTCGTCGGGATATTCCACCATCAGACGGTGATCTGCGGTCAAATAGGGC
>Ga0209426_1000250_pt1 | contig 72395 bp, 60 predicted proteins | sample Deesub1362B_J571_FD_187697 | JGI IMG/M metagenome (GOLD analysis project Ga0209426, IMG submission 187697) | Deep oceanic, basalt-hosted subsurface ecosystem from Juan de Fuca Ridge flank, Pacific Ocean, CORK Borehole 1362B_J2.571 (SPAdes)... ... | reverse complement strand
GGCGGAATTGCAAGCGGCGGTGTGATCTTTCAGAAAGTCATCTTCCGTTTGAATCAAAATGAAGTCAGTCTCAGGGACATGCGCCTGTAGTTCCCAGATGAGCTGTTGAGCGACCGGAAGGCCCGGGATCTGCCGAAAAGGCATGTTCAGGCGGCCGAAGAAGCTATTCACTTTTTTTACCGCTGCCGGGTGAGGAAAGGGGGCTATCACCACTGCAACGTTTTGTCCGCTCTGCACCGCTTCCGATAGCAGTTGCTGTACTTTCGTTTCCTCTTGGGTGAGGCGGATTTGCTGAACCGTCGCCTGGACCGGAAAATGCCAGAACCATTCATGAGAAATACCTTCTTCGTGGAGAATAAGGTCCGCCTGGCTGAGGACGAGGGTAGCTTCGGCGGGTGGTCCTCCAGCGTAAAAGAAACCGTCTGTGATACATGTGAGTACACTATTTTTCATTGCCGCGCTGAAGCAGTTCTTTCAAAACCGCTTCTGCCCCCTGGTTGAGCAGCTGTTCGGCCAGCCGGGTTCCTATTTCTTCTGCCAATTCTGCGGGACCGGTCTGCTCGCCGGAAAAGTAGTTCTGTCCGCTGAGGTCGGCCACAAATCCGCGAAGGATGACATGTCCTCCGTCTGCGGTGGCATGTGCGCCGATGGGAATCTGGCATCCGCCTTCCAGCCGGCGCAGAAAAGCTCGTTCTGCCAGGACCGCAGAATAGGTTGCTTCGTGATGGAGAGGGGCAATTTCGGACAGCGTGCTGGAATCATCCTCCCGGATTTCCACAGCCAGTGCACCTTGGCCCACCGCAGGCAGAAACTGCTCGGCGGACAGCAATTCCCGGATTACCTCCGTCAGACCCAACCGACGGAGTCCTGCTGCCGCTAGGATCATTCCATCCCATCCATTTTCCTTCAACTTCCGCAGGCGGGTGTCGACATTTCCGCGTACATCCACGATGTTGAGATCGGGGCGGTAATGAAGCAGGGTTGCCCGGCGACGCAGGCTGGACGTGGCGAGAACGGCGTTTTCAGGAAGCTCTGAGAACTTATTGTGACGGAAAGATACGAAAGCATCCCTCGGATCTTCGCGTTCCAGAACGGCGCCGATTCTCAGCCCTTCGGGAAGCCGGGTGGGAAGGTCCTTCAGGCTGTGTACCGCCAGGTCAATTTCTCCCGTTAGCAAGGCCATTTCGATTTCTTTGGTAAAGAGGCCTTTGTCACCAATTTTGGCAAGGGGAGAATCGAGAATGACATCGCCTTTGGTTTTGATGATTTTGATTTCGATCCGGAGATCCGGATTATGTTTATAGAGCAGGCTTTTGACCAGATTCGCCTGAAAAAGCGCCAGCTTGCTGCCGCGGGTTCCGATCACGATTCGTTTTGACATTCCACCTCCAGTCCGAATACGTCTTTCACTGTGCAGCCCGAGCAGAGTTTCGACTGATCAGGGCAGGTTCTGAGCCGCACGATGGGGCTGTGAAGAAATTTCTTCAGCAGACTCCGCGAAAAACGGTCCACCTGCTCCCAGTCTTCTTTCATGAAATATTTCCGGTACCGTTTTACTTCCTGTTGACGGATGCGTTCAAAATGCTCCTGCAACTGCTGGATCAGCTGAATGGCCGGGATCGAATCGAACCACTTTAGAAATTCCTGAAGTTCCTCTTCGATAATTTTTTCCGCTTTTGGGATTTCTTTCTGGCGTTCCGCCAGGTTGTGAGAAATTACATTTTGCAGGTCGTCAATGTCATAAAGATAGACATTGTAAAGATCTTTTGTGGCGGCCTCCACATTTCGGGGAACGGAAATGTCAATGAGAAAAAGGGGCCGGTTTTTCCGGCGGGCCATAATATTTCGGATCTGTTCCCGGGTAACAATGGGACGTTTGGCGCCGGTGGAGACAATGATCACGTCGGCCTGTTCCATGCCGGAGTGGCGTTTTTCCCAGGAGATAACCGTTCCGGCAAATATCCCGGCGAGGTCTTCCGCTTTTTTGCGTGTCCGGTTGGTAACCAGAATTTGCTGGCCTCCGGCCTGGCTCAGATGGGTGAGGGTCTGCTGAGCCATTTCACCGGCGCCCATGACCAGAATCGTTTTCTGGCGGAATTCCCCAAAAATCTTTCGGGCAAGATCCACCGCAACCGACCCCACCGATACCGAGCCTTCTCCGATGCGTGTCTCGGTACGTACCCGTTTTCCGGTCCGGAAGGCGTGATGGAACAGTTTGTTGAGTTGGGTGTCCGTGGTTCCAGCCTCCCGAGCCCAGAGGTAAGCCTCCTTTACCTGACCGAGAATTTGGGCTTCGCCGAGAACCATGGAGTCCAATCCGGAAACGACCCTGAACAGATGGCGGATGGCTTCTTCATCGGTGGCGTGGTAAAAATGCCGGGAAAGATTCTGATCATCCAGGGCCCGAAGCCTCATCAAAAATTGTGGGACCTGTCCATTCCATGGGGTGCTGTCGTCGACCACGCCATAGATTTCCGTGCGGTTGCAGGTGGAAAGAAGTACAGCTTCTTTCAACGGGGTGGCCAGAAGAAGCTCCCGAAGGGCCTGTTTGGCTTCTTCCCGGGAAAAAGCCAGTTGTTCCCGGATTTCTACGGGGGCCGTTTTGTGGTTCAGTCCGCTCAATATGATCATTTTTTGCTCCTGTATTGTTTCAGCGAAAAGATACGGGAATCATTTTTGCGGAACAACCATGTTTTCCAGAAGAGAAGGAACATACCAAATTTGCGCCGCAAAGCGCCTGAAAAAGCGATAGAGAATTGCTTTGATATTCAACAGAATCATATCAGTAACCTGGAGGAAAAGATTTAGGATATTTCAATGTGAAAAAGGGAATATCATGATGAAATTTGAAAAGAAATGGTTGCTGCTGTAAACCGCTTCAAAAGGCCCGCGTGACTTTGCCAGAAAGGCGGTGAGGAAAAGGCCGGGAAGCTGTGCAGTGGAAACCGTGCCGGTGTGTTCGCTCTTTCCCGCAAAGGAAACATTGCCCGCAAGAATACCTTGCGGGCTTCTGGAAATGGACTTAAATTAAAGCGATTTTTTCAAAGGGGAAAAGATTGGCCGGGAGAAAGACGAAAATAGTTTTTGTTTGTCAAAACTGCGGGTATGAGTCTGCCCGGTGGGCGGGGCGCTGTCCGGCTTGTGGGGAATGGAATACTTTTGCGGAGGAGAAAATTGAACCGGGCCGGAAAGAAATACGGACGCGGAAAGACAAAAGGGTTGCAATTCGGCTGGCTGAAGTACGGGCTGAAAAGAACCAGCGTATGCATAGCAACAGCCCGGAATTTGACCGAGTTCTGGGTGGGGGACTGGTTCCGGGATCTCTGGTGTTGCTGGGGGGAGACCCGGGGATTGGCAAATCCACTTTGTTGCTGCAGAGGATGGCAGACTATGCCCGGTCCGGATGTACGGTTCTCTATGTGGCCGGAGAGGAATCGCTGGAGCAGGTACGGATGCGGGCGGACCGGCTTGGAATCGATGAAGAAAGGCTGTGGATTTTCCCGGAGACCGATGTGCTGGCGGTGAGGGAAGAAGTGGAGCGCCTGGAGCCGGCCGTTGTCGCTGTGGATTCCATCCAGACCATGTACCACCCGGATTACGAAAGCGCACCAGGCAGCGTGACTCAGGTCCGGGAATGTGCAGCCCGGTTTCTGGAGCTGGCTAAGTCCCAGAACGTGGCCATTTTTCTGATCGGGCATGTTACGAAGGAAGGGGCAATTGCTGGGCCGCGCGTGCTTGAGCATATGGTGGATGCACTTCTGTTTCTGGAAGGTGACCGTCAGTACCAGTACCGAATTCTGCGGGCCATCAAAAACCGGTTTGGTTCGACCAATGAGGTGGGAATTTTTGAGCTACGCGGTAGCGGGATGGTAGAAGTAAAAAATCCGTCGCAGCTTTTTCTTTCTGATTACCGCCAGCGGATTGCCGGAGCAGCTGTGACCTGCACCCTGGAGGGGACGCGGCCCATTTTGCTGGAGGTGCAGGCCCTGACCACGTCAGCAAGCTTTGGGATGCCGCAGCGCACCGCGGCCGGCATAGATCATAAGCGCCTGGCACTTCTGCTGGCGATTCTTGAAAAACGCGGCGGTATTCAGGTGGCAACCGCGGATGTGTTTGTCAAAATTGCGGGCGGGCTGCGAATTGACGATCCCGCTGCTGACCTGGCCATTTTGATGGCAATTGCGTCTGCCCATCGAAACACCATACTGGAGGCGGAAGCCCTCTTTTTGGGGGAGGTAGGACTTGGAGGAGAAATCCGGGCGGTATCCCAGCTGGAAAAACGGCTTAAAGAAGCTGAGCAGCTGGGGTTTGCCGTGGCCTACGTACCCAGGCAGAAGATGGATCAGGAACTGAACCTGCGCCTTTCTGTGGTGGAAATCAAGCACATCTCGGAGGCGCTTGAAGTATTACGGTGACGGAGAGCAGACAATGCAGGAGGAGTTTTTCCGGCTGGAGCATGTGGATGCGGCATCGGGAAAGGCGAGGGCGGGCCGAATCCGAACAGATCACGGTGAGATCGAAACGCCAGTCTTCATGCCGGTGGGGACCCAGGCTACGGTGAAAACGTTGCCACCGCGGGATCTACTGGAAGCAGGGGCCCAGGTTATTCTCGGCAATACTTATCATCTTTATTTGCGTCCGGGCGACGCACTGATCCGGCAGGCAGGGGGACTGCACCGTTTTATGTCATGGCCCCGGCCAATTTTGACAGACAGCGGCGGCTATCAGGTTTTCAGCCTGGCTGAGCTGCGGAGCCTCAAAGAAGATGGCGTCCGCTTTCAGTCTCATATTGATGGTTCCTACCATTTTTTCACACCCGAAAAAGTTATAGACATCGAAAAAAACCTGGGTGCGGACCTCATCATGGTTCTGGATGAGTGTGCACCGTATCCGTGTTCCCGGGAATACGCCGAGAAATCCCTTGCATTGACATTGAACTGGGCAAAGCGCTGTAAGGCCCATTTCGAATCGACACCGGCCGTTCATTCGCATCGCCAATTCCTTTTTGGCATTGTTCAGGGAAGCACATATCCGGACCTCCGGCGTCAGAGTGCGGAATCGCTGATTGAACTGGGATTTGATGGTTATGCCATAGGGGGACTGGCTGTTGGTGAACCCAAAACCATGATGCTGGAAATGACCGAATTGTGTACGGAAATCCTCCCGGCAGATACACCGCGCTATCTGATGGGGGTTGGCAAACCGGAGGATCTGGTGGAAGCCGTGGCCCGCGGTGTGGATATGTTCGATTGTGTGATTCCAACACGCAATGGCCGCAACGGTACCGTTTTTACCTGGGAGGGAAAACTGGTGATCAAAAATGCTGCGTTCCGGGAGGATTTTCGACCGATCGATGAACGCTGCGGATGTTATGCCTGCCGCAATTTTACTCGCGCTTACATCCGCCATCTGTTTCAAACCGATGAAATCCTGGGACTCTATCTGGCCAGCCTGCATAATGTGTATTTTTACCTTGATCTGATGCGCACCGTGCGGCAGGCAATTCTGGAGGACCGCTTTGCCGAGTTCTACCGTCAGTTTTACGACCGTTACCGGCCCGACAACCAGACGGTGGAAGGCAGAGGTCAGGGGTAATCCGCCGCAAAAAACATCTGGCTGAGAGAAAATGTGCCCGTGCGTTCCGAAAAGCTGGAAAGCCGTGCAAAATTTTAACATTTTGTAAAAATGAAGGATGATTTGCCCCTAACCGTACAAGAAAGATTGTGCCCTGAGGGCAAAGGTTGTACGGGCAAGTAACACATGTAGGGAAAAAGGTCTTACGTCTGGACGAACAAAAATCAGGAGGGAGAAGTGCTGGCCAATTTAATGAGTCATCTTCCGGTTATTTTGCAAGCGGCCAACCGGCAACAGGGGGGGAGCGTTTTCTGGACATTTTTGCCTTTCATTTTGATTTTCCTGATCATCTATTTTTTGATGATCCGGCCGCAATCGAAAAAGCAGAAGGAATTGCAGCGGATGATCGCCAGCCTTAAAAAAGGCGATAAGGTGGTTACCGTGGGAGGCATTTACGGCACCATTGCCGGGGTAAAGGAAAAAGAAGGAACCTTCATCCTGAAGGTGGATGACAATGTGAAGATCGAGATTTCCAAAAGCGCCGTTGCCAGAAAGTTGTCATAATCGGTCCCTGACCCGATTTTTTGGGAAAAGGGTACCCTCTTGCAGAACAGAACAAGATGGTTCCAAAAGTGGAATGGGCGCTGTATCAAACTGCCTGAACGGATGGTGCTCCTTCTTTTTCTCTGAATGATTTAAAGGGAACGGTGCAGTTTTTGGGGGATGGCAATGCAAAAAAACGATGGGATACGGCAGGTTCTTTTTCTTGTGAGAAGATTTCGGTAGAGAACCCGAAAGGACCGGTGGCGTCCGCAGAATGCAATTCTTGAAGTAGCTGCGAAGGATAAAAAATGCGTGTGGTTTTTATGGGGACGCCGGATTTTGCAGTTCCCACGCTAAAAAAGCTGCTGGTCTCCCGCCACGATGTGGTGTTGGTGGTAACGGGGCCCGACAAACCGAGAGGGCGCGGTCAGAAAGTCCTGCCAACGCCCGTAAAGAAAGTGGCAACCGAGCATGGCGTGCCGGTGTACCAGCCCGATAAGCTGAAAGATCCGTCGGTTCCGGCAGAGCTGCGCCGATGGAATGCAGATGTGTTTGTGGTCGTGGCTTTCCGTATTTTGCCCGAAGCGGTGATTGAAATTCCGCCCAAGGGGGTGATCAACCTGCATGCCTCGTTGTTGCCCAAATACCGGGGAGCGGCGCCTATCCAGTGGGCCATACTGAATGGCGAAACGGAAACGGGACTTACCACATTTTATATCGAGAAGGGAGTGGACACGGGGGACATCATTTTGCAGGAAAGGGTACCCATCGGACCGGAGGAGACGGCAGGGGAGTTGCATGACCGTCTGGCGGAACGGGGGGCCGATCTGGTGTTGCAGACGCTGGATCTGATTGAGACAGGGAAGGCACCGCGGAAAAAACAGGAAGGAGTCCCGACCCGGGCTCCCAAAATCACACCGGATCTTTGCCGGATTGACTGGCAAAAAGGACGCCATTTTATCCAGCGGCAGGTGCGGGCGTTTTGTCCCGTTCCAGGGGCCTTTACAGCGCTGGAGGGAAAAAGGCTGAAAATTTACCACGTCAGGCCGGCAGAAATCGACATGGAAGGTGAGCCGGGCCAGCTTCTTCAGCAGGGAGAGAGGCTCTATGTGGCGACTGCGGATGGCTGGCTGGAAATTCTGGAACTCCAGCCGGAAGGAAAACGGAGGATGGCAGCAGCTGAATTTCTGCGCGGCCGGAAGATCGGTGAAAACGTCCGACTTGGTGAGGGCGGTGGGAAAGGAGGCACCGCCGCGTGAAGATGACGAAAAACCGCAAAAAGCCAGGATCTTCGCCCGCCCGGTTTGCCGCTGTGCAGATCCTGGATGCCTTCCATCAAAAGATGATTCCGCTGAAGCTTATTCTCAATGATTTTGATTCCGCACATTTGTCTTCCCGGGATTGGCAATTAACACGGGAACTTGTTTTTGGAACTGTCCGGTGGGAAATTCAAATAGACTGGTACCTGAGGCAATTTATCCACGGTTCTCTGGAGGATTATCCGCTTACTCTGAAAAACATTTTGCGAACAGCCCTCTACCAGCTGCGGTTTCTAGAAAAGATTCCCGATTTTGCTGCGGTGAACGAAGCGGTCAATCTGGCGCATTCGATGGGATTGTTGAAGTACGCCCGTTTGGTGAATGGGGTGTTGCGCAATTTTATCCGCAGGCGCGATCAGATCCGCTGGCCGAAAAAAGATGAAGATCCAGTGCGCCATTTTAGCCTGGTGTTCAGTTTTCCGGAATGGATGGTTCGGTTGTTTCTGGACAATTATGGAGAAGAACGGACCTCCCGGATGCTGGAAAGCCTGAATCAGAAGCCGGGGTTGACCCTGCGGGTGAGTCCGGCAAAAATTCCGGTGGAAGAATTTTTGAGGCACCTGCGGGAGAGAAATATTGAAGCCACGGTGGCAGGCCATCTTCCCGAATATGTGCGGATCCACACGGAGGCCGTGGATGTCCGGGAGTTGCCAGGCTACCGGGAAGGGTGGTTTGTTGTACAGGATGAGGCGGCTGGATATGCCGTGTACCTGGCGGCACCTGGAAATGGCCACACTGTTTTCCTGGATGCCTGTGTGGCGCCGGGAGGCAAATTTTCCCACTGGCTGGAACGATATGGTGGGAGAAAGCATGTGGCGGCTGGTCTGGACCTTCACCGGAAAAGACTGGAGCTGGTGTGTCAGAACATGGAGCGACTGCAGCTTCATTCGGCAAAGCTCGTTCAAGGAGATGCACGAAAGTTGCCTTTTAAACGGGCAGATATTATTTTATTGGACGTGCCATGTTCCGGATTCGGGGTAATCCGGAAGAATCCGGACATTAAGTTGCGGCGCACACCGGAAGATGTTGTCCAGCTGGTCGAACTTCAAAACCGGATGCTGGAGGCAGCGGCAGAAATTCTGGAGCCAAAAGGTTCGATTATTTACAGTACCTGTACAGTCCATCCGGCAGAAAATGAAAAGATGGTACGAGGGTTTCTCAAAAGACATCCGGAGTTCGAAATTGAACCAGCAGACCAGTGGGTCCGCTGTCCCTGGATAACCCGAGAAGGATGGATCGAGATCATTCCTGGTGAAGCCGATATGGACGGCGCTTTTTGTGTCCGGCTAACAAAACGGGGTGAATAACATGGAATTTACCGGTCAGAATGGCGGAAATGGCGGGCGGGAACAGAAATCGGTATCCGACCGTCCGGAACGGCGCAGGCTTTCTTTCCGCCGTTTGCTATCCTTCCGGTTAAAATATCTGTTGTGGATGACATACGCCTTCGCCGGGTTTGTTGTATTTGTCTTGCTTCTGGATAAAGTGATCATGCCGCTTTATACCAAACATGGCCGCGAAGTGACTATGCCGGATGTAACAGGAATGCCGGTGGAAGAGGCCATGAAAAAGCTGGAAGAAGAAGGCTTTCGGCCCATTCTGGATAAAGAGGTTTTCAACAATTTTGTGCCAAAGGGGGTGGTCATCTCTCAGAATCCGCTGCCGGAATCAATTGTGAAAAAAGGACGGCGAACATATTTGACCGTCAGCAAAGGGGTAAAATGGGTCCGCGTCCCCTCACTGATCGGAATTTCGGAACGGGATGCACAGCTCCGTTTGCGCCAGCTGGAACTGGTACCCGGGGGGCCCTCTTACGAGTTTTCGTCGTTTTACCCGAAGGGGGTTGTGATCGCTCAGTCGGTGCCGGAGGGAGATAGTGTATCCATAGGAGATACGGTGCACATTGTGGTGAGTTTGGGAGACATCCCCGAGTATCTGGTTGTTCCGAATTTGATCGGCCGCAGTCTGAGGGATGCGAAAGAACAGCTACTGCGTTTGGGATTTCGCCTGGGGATTGTGACCTATCAGGTGAACAATGATCTGTTGCCGGAGACAGTCATTGCTCAATCCATTCCGCCGGATAGCACCGTGGATGTGGGCACAACCATTGATCTGGTCGTAAGTACCATTGAAGAATCGGGAGAAAGGGCAGCTGATGACGACACGAGCGCTGCTGGCGCCTTCTATCCTTAATGCCGATTTTGCCCGGCTGGAGGAACAGATCCGGGCTGTGGAACAAGGAGGTGCGGATTGGATTCATCTGGACATTATGGACGGGCATTTTGTCCCGAATCTTACCTTTGGGCCGCCGGTGGTAGAGAAGATCCGCAACGTAACGCGGCTGCCATTGGACGCCCACCTCATGGTAGAACAGCCGGACCGCTACCTGGAGGCTTTCCGGGATTCCGGGGTCGATCGGATTACGGTTCACGTGGAGGCGGGGTACCACTTGCACCGGACGGTGGACCGCATCCGCGAACTGGGGATGCAGCCTGGAGTGGCGATCAACCCGGGTACACCGGCATCCAGCCTGCAGGCCATTTTGCCGTTCGTGGATCTGGTGCTGGTAATGACGGTGAATCCCGGTTTTGGGGGACAGAAATTTATCCCGGAGATGCTCCACAAAGTGGACCGCATTGCCGGAATGATCCGAGCCCAGCAGCGGAAAATCTACCTGGAGGTGGATGGGGGAATTGACCTCCATAATGCCCTGTTGATCACCGCGCATGGGGCAGATGTTCTGGTGGTGGGCACCGCTATTTACGGGACAGAAGATGTGACCGGTACGACCAGGCGATTTAAAGAGCTTCTGGCTGTGGAAGAAGGGTAGGGAATTTTTCAGAAAATGGATCGTGTACGTGTCTGTACAGTGGGGCCAACGATTCCAGCGGAATTTTTGCGAAAATTGCTTCACATTGCGGCGGCCATTGTTCCGGCCGGTTATTTTTTTCTGGCAAAACCGGTGGTGGTGGCTGCTCTACTGCTGGCTTTGCTGGTGGCCGCCGTTGTTGAAACGATGCGTTTCCGCCACCCGCTTTTCCGGGTGCTTTTTGCACAGCTTTTCGGTCCGCTTATGCGGAAAACAGAACATCACCATCTAACCGGTGCTACCTATCTGATTATCGGGATGCTGCTTACTGTTTTACTGTTCCCGAAAACGGTGGCCATTTACGGGATGTTTGTGGTGATCCTTTCGGATGCGCTGGCGGCTGTTGTGGGCCGCCTTTGGGGGAAAATCCGGCTTTACCGCAGCAAAACCCTAGAAGGAACCGCGGCATTTTTTGTGAGCTGTTACCTGCTGGGTCTTTGGCTGTTACCATTCTCCTGGTGGGCCAGCGGGTTGCTGGCGGTGGCTATTGCGGCATGGGAGGTACGCTGGCATTTTTCTCTGGACAACCTGGTACTGCCTCTGTATGCATCCGCGCTCGCTTTTCTCCTGATGGGGATCTTTTGAACATCAGGTTTGATTCCCTTTCCGGTGTGTGAAAAATTTTCCAGATTTGCGGGAATGAAAACAAAATTCTTGACAAAGTAGGTGCGATTCTTTACATTGCAGCGGGTTATTAAATCGGTCGTCGGAATGATTTCTCCCGCCGTTTTTCGGCCCGCGAAATCATTCCAGGATTCCAAGAAGTAAGGAGGCTTTGGGCTTATGCAGCGCGGTAAGGTGAAGTGGTTCAATGAGACCAAGGGGTACGGTTTCATTGAACAGGAAGACGGGCCAGACGTTTTTGTGCACTACACGGCCATTGTGGGTGAAGGATTCCGGACCTTGAATGAAGGCGATGAAGTCGAATTCGAGGTCAAAGAGAGCGAAAAGGGATTGCAGGCAGTGCGTGTAGTCAAACTCTAAGTTCTGGCACCAGAAAAACCGCAGGAACGCCCCGATATCTCATCGGGGCTTTTTTATTCCTGGTGGAAAATTTCGAATTTGTATTTTGCATTGTAAATGTTGAACTTTTTTGCTATTTTGGATAAAGTCAAAGGACGGACCGATTGAGAAAAGACAGGCGATATTGAGGGCATCATGATTTTCGATCAGAAAGGCATTGAAAAAATAAGCAGCGTCCTTGGAGTTCCCGCAAAGAATATGGGAGCTTATTTCCGGTTTGTACTGACAAATCCTGAGAACAATCACCGACTTTCCCTGGAGATCTACCCAAAATTGCAGATTGGCGAAAAAGAGGGGGCGCTGGTTACGGTGTACACGGTGAATAGCCATCTTCAGCTGCACTTTTGCTCGGGGTTTGTTGCGTCGGAATCTCTGGGAGAGGTGACCTTTTACAGTGAATCCAGGGGCAAGATCTCGGGGCTGATTGTGGACCGCTCGGCGTCCTGTTCCCTGTATGCCAATGTGGACCGCGAGATCCTTTCGGGAGATTTTCTACGTCTCACGCCCGAGGTGATGAAATCCGGAATCGCACTTTCAATTGCGGAACAAGAATTGAAAGAAACGTCGTAATCCTGGCCGCTTTTGTTTTCCATGCTGGGGGATCGCGCTTTGACAAAGACAAACGGTAATTCCACCTGAACGGAATTTTGTGTATTAAATCAGAGCAACGATTCTTGACCCGACGGGGGAAAGAGTGCCTGCCCATGTTAGGAATTTTAATGGAAAGGGGGGAGGTGGTTGGAAATCCGGGATGAGAACATGGTCGAGCACAAGCCGGCGAAAAGAGCAAAGCAGTTGGAACGGAAGGAATGGCCCAAAACCTTTCAAGAAGCATTTGACGGCTACCTTACCTTTCTTCGTATTGAAAGGGGACTCGCAGATAACACCTTGGAAAGCTACGGAATTGACCTCCGGCGTTTTTTCAATTATCTGGTAGAGTGCGGTATTCGCGAACTAGGTCGCCTTGGGGGAAAAGATCTCACCCGTTACCTCTACCATCTTTATGAGGTGGGGCTGGCTCCTGCCAGCATTCACAGAAATGTTTCGTGTCTGAGAGGATTCTTTTTGTTCTGTGTGGAAGAAGGATTAATGGAGACCGATCCGTCGGAATATCTTGAATCGCCCAGGCTGATCCGGAAGGTCCCAGAGGTTTTGTCGGTGGAGGAGGTTGAAAAAATTCTGGAACAGCCGGATATCACGGACGTGCTTGGATTGCGGGACCGGGCGATGCTTGAGTTTGCCTATGCGACGGGCGCACGGGTATCGGAGATTTTGGCTGTTGGCGTTCACGATCTTTATTTCGATCAGGGTTTTGTCCGTATTGTTTACGGCAAAGGTGGAAAAACACGCCTGGTGCCCATTGGCCGTTCCGCCCGCTCTGCAGTAGAGGCTTATCTGGAAAAGAGCCGGCCCAGGCTGTTTCACCCGTTGCGTTCCGGGGATACGCTATTCTTGAGCCGGCGCGGAAGGCCACTTACGCGAATGGCGTACTGGAACATTTTGCGTCGGTACATTCAACAGGCGGGCATTCAAAGGAGAGTGACGCCTCACACACTCCGGCATTCATTTGCGACACATTTACTGGAGGGTGGAGCCGACCTGCGCGCCGTTCAGGAGATGCTGGGACACGCCGATATTGCTACCACTAGCATTTATCTGCATCTTGACCGGGCCTATTTGCAGGAGGTTCACCGGAAATACCACCCGCGTGAGCGCTATGGCTGAAGCCGCATCGCAGGGCTATGCCAGGGGAACCGCCGGCGCGGACCGCCGCCCGAAAGGACAAAATATTCAAAAGTTTTACGCGTTCACCGAACCGGAGAGGAGAAACCATGCGAAAGAAAGCATGGGGCCTTGGAGGCCTGTTTTTTCTGGCTGTGCTGCTCTCTTGCAGCCGCCCACATCCTGATATCGCCCAGAGCCTGATGGATATTGCTGAAGATTCGGTAATGCAGCACGTGGAAGCCTTATGTTCCATTGGTCCGCGGCACGCCTTAAATGAAGAGGCATGCGAGCTTGCGTTGAATTACATTGAGGGGACTCTGCGGGCTCTCGGCTATGTGCCACGCCGGGAAGTTTTTCAGGCCGAAGGAAAGGAAATGGTGAATGTGTTCGTGGAGATAGAAGGAGAAGATCCGGGCCGGGAGAAAATTCTGGAACTTGCCGCCCACTACGATACGCGTCCTTCCACACCGGGCGCTGATGACAACGCCAGCGGTGTAGCAGGTGTGCTGGAAGCGGCCCGGGTGCTCCGCAGGTTCCGCTACCGAAAAACTGTGCGGTTCTGTTTCTTCACGGGAGAAGAATTGGGGCTGTTGGGAAGCCGCTATCATGTAAGGCAGATCCGGAAAAAGGGGGAAGATGTACAGGGCATTATTGTACTGGAAATGATCGGGTATGCTACCGAAGAGCCCAATTCTCAGCTTACGCCGGTGCGCATTCCACTGATTCTTTCGCCCCCCGACGTAGGCAATTTTATTGTGGTTGTCGGTAACTGGAGCTCGGGAGGTCTGGGAAACCGGTTTGAATCGGCTATTGACCGCTATGTACCGGAACTGGATTATTTTAGCCTCAATCGTCTGGGGGGATTTCTGAAGGATGCCGTCCGCAGTGATCATTATCCCTACTGGGAAGCGGACCTGAAAGGTCTGATGATTACGGATACCGCTAATTTCCGGAATCCGCATTACCACAGGCCTTCTGACACACCGGAAACGCTCGACCCTCTGTTCCTGCGCAACGTGGCACGGGCTGCTGCCGCAACCATGATGGAATGGGCGGAGGTATTATAGGCAGGAAACGCAGAACGTGAGAAACTTTTGGCTGGGTGAAAGACAATTTTGGCCAAAGTATAGGAAATGGATTATTCTGAAAAGGTAAACATAGGCGCGGTGTTTTAACCGCAATGTTCCTCAAAAGTTCTTTTCCTCCCAATTTGCTTGCTATTGCGAACTGCATCTTTTGAACAAGCTCGTCCAGAGAATGATTTGCGCATCAGGTGATTTTTGCATCTTCCTCCAGATGAACACGAAACGGATCAAAGTTCCATTGCGCAAATGCCAGAAAAGGACCAGATATTACAGAAATTTAATTGAAAGAGTCAAATATTGTCCATATTCATTAAATGCCTTTCTTTTATCATGTTTCTCGCCCACCTTCGGTCCCGCCCGTTCGGCGGGGTTACTGGTAAGAAAAAGAAAAGCAGGAGGTGCTAATGAAAAGGCGGCTCTTTCTCCCGGTTCTTTTATGGGGCATGTTTACCCTGGTATCTGAGGCTGCTATTCAGCCTTATTCTTTCCGATTAATCACAGACCGTGAGTATGTTTTCTGTGCAAATCTGCTTGGTGTTTCTACGGCCCATTTTACCATTGTTGTGTATGATTCCACTGGAAAACCTGTGCCTGGTGGAACTCCTTTTTGCATACAGCAAGAAACGCCTGGTGGTGAATTCCGTTCCCCTCAGCTTTTTAAAACCACTGCGAATAAAGCCAGCGGAGGAATGGGGTATTACTTTTTTACAACCGATCCGAACGGAAAGATTGAGATCGATTTTTATCCTCTGACGATGTGGAGACGTAGAAACCTGTACATTTATGGATACCGCGTTCGTTTTTCCGATCCATCAGATTCCTCCTCGGCCGAACCAACCGTCAGTGTAGCACTGGATTCATCCGGAAGTTCGTTTCCACATTTTGTGGGCCCCGATAGCGTTGTGGTAGATATCCGAGGGGGAAGGGGCGAACCTCAGTATGATGAGTATTTCTTTTTATCTTTTAAGCCATCCACCTATGCAGAAAAGGCTTATTTTACATTAAAGGTTTATGATGAAATCGGACGACCTGTTCCAGAAAATACACCTATAGCAGTTCAGGAAGTATTCCCATATTTGACCGGTTCCGATTTGCAGAGTGCAACCCGGTTCCACGTGTACAAATATCCAAACGATGGCGATACCTACTATTTCCGAACCAATGCCAACGGGGAGATTGAGTTCATCTATACAATCGATCCGAAACAAGAAAGGCTTTTGTTGCCGGTAAGCCATGAATATTACACATCTTATTCGCAGCTGTATAGTACGGTTCAGGAATTTTGGGAACGGTATAAAAAGCCGTACTTCCGGAAGCTTGGGTTCGGTTATTTTGCCGTAGATCTGTTGGAGGATGGAAATCCTGTCCCTATTCTTTATGCGCCTCACTTGGTGGGGTTGCGAAAACAATTGAAGGTCAAACAGGATTCGCTATTTTTTGTTTTGCCAGACCGGGTCGTGTGCCGGGTTCGGGGCATTTTTAACGGAGATCAGTATTTGTTTACCAGCTATTCGAAAATTGAACCGGCGCTGGTTGAGATGCAGGTATTTGATGAGATCGGACGCCCTGTCCCGGAAGGAACAGGCGTGGAGGTCTACCTGGATTATTATATTTATGGGACAGAGCTTGTGGGCAAGGGGGTAAACAAAATTTTAATCGGGCGGTACAGGATTTTTCTAGGTCCACAGGGAAAAGCCACATTCTACTATTTTCCACCTTTCTACCCACTGGCATTTGATAAAGGCCTAAACAGCTATAGACGGCCCTTTCATCCTAAAGATCTCATTTTTAGTGATCCGGAACAGCAACCCACTCTGGTGGCGCCCAAGTATGCCAGCATCCGGTTTTCTCCACCGGAACTTCTCCATTTGCAGGGAAGAGCAACGGTAACGGTGGAGGTGAAAGATCAGATGGGCCGGCCAGTTCCGCCAGGAACGCGAATCCGCCTGTACTTTAACCGTGGAACCATTCGGGGAATGTCAAAGGGAGGAGTTTTTACCATTCAAAAAGATGGGAAGGCGCGTTTTGCCTATATTTCTCCAACCCGCAACATTTTTTACAATGGTTCCGCCTATTTTGCATTATCTACCTATCAGCAGGTGTACATTTATCAGCCGGGCTGGCGGGATTTGGCGGAAGCTTGGCTTAAAATGAGAGGAGCCTATTTGAGCCCTTACAACCGTTCTATTACCCAGCTGCTTCTTGGCAAAACGATTACGGGTTTGCTAAAAGAACTGAATCCCATTGCCTTCGTTGGAAGCCTGAAGCGTTTTACCGAAGCGGCCGAACTTGCCAGGCAGAAACGGATTGAGCTGATCCGGGCAGCCGGAGATCCGGATATCGATGATGCGGCTTTTGAACAAAAATATCAAGAGTTTATGCAGGCTTTTGCAGGAGTGGTCAATCACATGCAGGAATTTGTTCTGGATGTTCCCGGGATGAGTTTCAATCCGACCATGCCGCTTGGGGTGTCTTCTGCTGCAACAACCGTAATTGAGCAGGGAGTGAAACAGCAGCTGGCTAATCATGTTTATAGCGGCCTGGTGACCAATCAAATTATTTCTCTATCCATTCAATTTGTTCAATTTAAAGCCCGTCTGCATTACGGTTCTTCAGGAGGAGTTCGCTTTCAGAAACCGCGACAACAGGAAACGGGAGCTTTCTGGCTGCAGCTATTAACGCCCTTCTATGTCTTGCCATCCCAAAGCGGAATGTTTGAACTGTTTGCGTTGAAGTTCCGGGTAATTGGAACGGGGGGAGCCGTACGGGACAGCGTGATTACTCCGGGAAGCCGCACATTCGTTTCTGTGGATGAAATTCCCTGGTATCTCGGATTTCGCGTATCGCCCGGCGCTCCCATGCAGGCAGGAGGGATTTTGGAGGTAACAGCAGTAGATACGGCAGCGGATGCTTTTGACGCATCCGTGCTGGGTATTGTGTTTCGCAGCCCCTACGGGGGCGAGCTGGATTATGTGGATGCAGTGAAGGCTCCTCCAGATAGCACGGTTGAGTTAAGTTGGGTTGATGGAACACGGATATTGTTGCCGGCTGGCAGCGTGGCGGATTCCACGCTTCTTTTTCTAACCGGGGTGTTACCGCCATCCCCGCTCATTTACGCTCCGGATACGGTGGCCATAACGGCGGCCTATGCCCTTGGTTCCCTTTCGTTGCCGGATAGCTCCATCCAGCATGTCGATCTTTTGCAGGACGCTGTTATGAAAATCTTCCCTGCGCTGGCTGAGCAGGACAGCCTTTCTTCTCATCCGGCATTGCCTTATTTTTACGACGAAACGCAGAAGAAATGGATTCCGCTTCCGCTCATAAACGCAGCTGGAGAGGATTCCCTTCTCTTTTATGTGAGTGGTACGGGCATATACGGCATTGGCCGAAAAATTGATGGCATTCCCACAGAGGTGCAGGAAATCAGTGCGGTCGAAGCGCCCGTGTTTCGATATATTCTGCATCCGCCGTTTCCAAATCCTTCAAACCCAGAAACCACCATTGCGTACGAACTTGCTAGAGATGGGCGGGTGGAAATTCGCATTGTCGATTTGATGGGCCGCCTGATCAAAAAACTGGTAGATAGAAGGCAGCAGGCCGGGCGCTATCGAATCACCTGGGACGGCCGGAATTCTGAGGGTATCCCGGTAACCAGCGGCGTTTATTTTGTAGTAATGAGAGTCCGTGAGGCAAGTACAGATTTTCTGTACCACAAAACACAGAAGATTGTTTTGCTCCGATAGGCAGGGGCGTGAGGTTTTTCCGTTGTTCCGCATGTCCGCAGGGTCCTTTCCGGTTTTTCTGGTGAAGGGGAGGACCCTCGGCTTTTTTGGGGTAAGAGAAAAAATCTGATCCGCTGCAGCTTTTGGGGAAATGACTGATCCCTGAAACGTAAACCAATTCCTATGAAAGAGAGTGAAAATAGGGGCTGGGATTTGCACAGCGGAATGCAGTAACGGTTGCCCGGGCTGATTCAGAAAGATCATTTTCTGGAAATTTTTCGGGCCATTGGGGGGGCAAAAAAGGAAGGACGGCACAGCGATCCGTCTGCAGAAAAACCCCCGCGAAATGTCGGGAAATGGCGTCCGTTTTTGCTGGGTTTTTCCTTTTTTCTTTTTGTCTTCGGGACTCTTTTTGACTCTCTCCAAAAATGCTTGACGGGTGCAGAAATATTTTTTAGATTGGCCTAAGTTTTTGGAGGGCTGGGGAAAGGGATGGCAGAGAAACCACTAAAAGGGAAAAGAATACTTGTCACAGGTGGCGCCAAGCGTGTGGGAGCAGTGATTGTACGTACCCTTTTCGAACGTGGCGCCGAAGTGATTGTGCATTATCATCACTCAGAAGCCGAGGCAAAAGAGCTGCAAAAGAGCCTGTCACGGCGCTCCCATCCTCTGAGGGTGGTATCCTTTGACCTGGCAGATATTCCGGAAATGCGGGCAAAAATTGGCAAATTGCTGGAAGAAATTGATCATCTGGATGGGCTGGTGTGCAATGCGGCTGTGTTTTTTGCCACGCCATTTTTCCAGGTTACGGAAGAGCAGTGGGACTGCATTCTCAATGTAAACCTGAAGAGCACTTTTTTTCTGTGCCAGCAGGTGGGAAAGCATATGATGGAAAAGGGTGGTGGAAAAATTGTGCTGATCTCCGATGTTAGCGCTGGCCATCCATGGCCGGCATATTTGCCCTACACCATCAGCAAGGCTGGCATCAACCATCTGGCCAGAGGGCTGGCCAAGATCCTCGCCCCGAAAGTCACAGTAAATGTGGTAGCTCCTGGCACGGTTCTGCCAGCAGAGGGAACGCCCAAGACGGATCTGGAGGTGTATCGAAAAAAAACGCTGCTCAAAACCCTGGGTTCTCCAAAAGATGTGGCCGAATCGGTCTGCTTTCTGTTTGAACATTCGGATTTCATTACCGGGGCCATCATTCCAGTTGACGGTGGATACGATGTACAGGGTGGGTAGATGAAGATTTATTTTGCTGCGGCAATCAGTGCAGGAAGGGATTACGCCGAAGTATATCGGAAAATTGTGGACGATCTAAAAGCCAGCGGCCACCAGGTGCTTACGGAGCATGTGGCAGACCCGGAGGTTTTGAAAAAAGAGAAAAACGTTTCTCCGGAGGACGTGTATTTGCGCGATATTGATCTGCTTCGTCAGTGTGATGTTTTACTCGCTGAAATTTCCAAGCCTTCTACGGGCGTTGGATATGAGATTGGAATGGCACTTCACGCTTTAAGAAAACCGGTGGTTTGCGTCTATCTGAAGGGGTTGCGGATGACCAAGATGATTACAGGCAATACGGATCCGCTGCTCCGTGTGTTTGCTTACGAATCGGTGAATGAGCTTCTGGACGCTCTGCCATTATTGCTGGAGGAATCACAACAAAAGGTGTGTACAGTGGGAATCAAAGCATCGAAGGAAAGGTAGAAATTTGTATGATTGAACAACTGCTTTTTATACCGGTACTAATTTTTTCGATTGTTGTGCATGAATGTGCGCACGGGATCGCCGCTCTGCGGGCTGGAGATCCCACGGCCAAGCTGATGGGACGAATTACGCTGAATCCGCTGCCGCACATCGATCCGATCGGTTCCATTCTTTTGCCCGGTCTTCTCATTTTGACCAATTCCTCTTTTTTGTTCGGCTGGGCGAAGCCGGTACCGGTCAATCCTGCCAATTTCCGTGACCGCCGAAGGGATGAAATTCGCGTTTCATTTGCCGGACCGTTTTCTAATCTTGTTTTGTCCCTACTCTTTCTGCTGTTGACTATCCTGATTATTCTACTTTACAAATTTTTGGGACTGCCCGATTCATCTCTGCGTCTGTATTATTCTGTGCTGCGCAGCGGCATCATCATAAACCTTGTGCTCGCTTTCTTCAACCTTATTCCCGTTCCGCCTCTGGACGGTTCACACATTCTGGAGAATCTTTTGCCCTATTCGTACCGCCAGTTTTTTTATGCCATTCGGCCCTATGGATTTTTCATACTCCTTCTGATTATCATGACACCGCTGGCGAATCTGTTTTTCTGGCCGGTACGTGTTCTTTGGGGCCTCTACTCTTCCATCATTGGCCTGTTTTTGTAGGTCCTTGCAGGAAAGAAACTGGCTACAGGCGGCGGAGGACATCTGAGCGTGCCGGAGGAGGGAGTCTTTCATCCAAACAGTGTGACTTCGATTGTCGGCGCATGTTTCGGTGATGTGCCTTCCCGTTCAGCCTTTCACTTAATTTCCACAGATGGTTGCATTTTTACCAGCGAATGTTTAATTTATTCTTGAAATTATTGCAGGTTGCAGTTTTTTGCTGGCGGGCGGCAAAAATTTTTTCGTCGGTTCCGGGGCAGGCAATTGGACAAGCCGCAGGCGCGGGATGGGCCAAAAAGGCGGGGAACGGTTTTGGGAAAAGAATTTGGGGTGCGGTTCTTGACTGGATTGGGGCTAATATCAGGGTATAAATGAAAAAGGATCCGATTTTACAGCGCTTTTTTGCGGGGGACCGGCTGGCACTATCCAAAATCATCTCACGGGTCGAAAACAATTCCTCTTCTTATGATCCCATTCTTGACCAGGTTTTGAAGAAAGTGCGCGGGGCTTACCGCATTGGGGTTACGGGACCGCCCGGTGCCGGAAAAAGCACCCTTGTGGATGGACTTGTCCGGCTTTTTCGCAGACAGGGGAACAAAATTGGGGTGATTGCGGTAGATCCCACCAGCCCGTTTACCGGTGGGGCATTGCTGGGTGACCGCATCCGCATGCAAAGCATTCAGGATGATCCCGAGGTCTTCATCCGCAGCATGGCCACCCGCGGCAGTCTGGGCGGACTGGCCCACCGAACCCTGGAAGTGGCCGACGTCATGGATGCTTTTGGTAAAGACATCATTTTTCTTGAAACCGTCGGGGTGGGACAGAGCGAACTAGACGTAGTGGAAGCAGCCGACACGGTTCTGGTGGTGCTGGTGCCGGAGTCGGGCGACAGTGTGCAAGCCATGAAAGCCGGGCTTATGGAAATCGGCGATATCTTTGTGCTCAACAAATCAGATCACGAGAACGCAGCGCGGGCTTTTGTGGAGATTTCATCTGTTCTAGAACTGCGCGAGGAAACGGAGGGGTGGAAGCCGCGGCTTGTTCAAACGGTTGCGGATCGCGGCAAAGGACTGGAAGAACTAGCCCAGTTGATTCTGGAACACCGCCACTACATGGAGGCGTCGGGAAAGCTGCAAGCAAAACGCAAACGCCGTGTTCGGGAACGGCTGCGGAACCGGGTGAAGATGCGCCTGCTGGAGCAGTTCTGGACGCCGGAAAAGGAACAGCTCTTCGAAAAACTTGCAGATGAGGTTTTTGCAGGCCAGCTTACTTATCAGCAGGCCATTGAAAGGCTTGAGGAGGGTTCGTCATTTTGATGGAGGTGAAATAGGCCATGAATGATCTGGAAAAAATTCGCAAAGCCAGAGAGGAATGGGATAAACGGAAGAAAGAGAAAAGTTGCGATCGCCAGGAGAAGTTTGTTACCACATCCTCCCGGGAGGTTAAGGATCTCTACACACCGGCGGATATTGCAGAATTCGATTACCTGAGAGATCTGGGGTTTCCGGGCGAATATCCCTACACCCGTGGCATTCATTACAACATGTACCGCGGTAAGCTGTGGACGATGCGGCAGTTTGCTGGTTTTGGAACGCCAAAAGACACCAACCGGCGTTTCCACTATTTGCTCCGCCAGGGGCAGACGGGGCTTTCGGTCGCATTCGACTTGCCGACTTTGATGGGCCTGGATTCTGATGACCCCATGAGTCATGGAGAAGTTGGGGTTTGCGGTGTTGCAGTGGACACACTGCGGGATATGGAGATTATTTTTGAGGGAATTCCGCTGGATCAGGTGAGTACATCCATGACCATCAACTCGCCGGCGGCCATCCTGCTGGCCTTTTACATTGTGGTCGGCGAAAAGCAGGGTGTACCTATGGAAAAGCTCCGGGGAACCATTCAGAATGATATTCTGAAGGAATACATCGCACAAAAGGAATATATCTTTCCGCCGGAGCCTTCCATGCGGATTATCACAGACATTATGGAATTCTGTGCCAAGCATGTCCCACAGTGGAATACTATTTCTATCAGCGGCTACCACATCCGCGAAGCAGGGGCGACGGCCGTACAGGAGCTTGCTTACACACTGGCTGACGGGTTTGCATATGTGGAAGCGGGCATCAAGGCCGGTCTGGATGTGGATGAATTTGCGCCGAGGCTGTCATTTTTCTTCAATGCTCACTTGGATCTGTTCGAGGAAATTGCCAAATATCGTGCCGCCCGGCGCATCTGGGCCCGTTATATGCGGGAGAAATACGGGGCCAAAAACCCGCGTTCGTGGCTGATGCGGTTCCACACCCAGACGGCAGGCTGTTCGCTAACGGCCCAGCAGCCGGAAAACAATATCATCCGTACGGCTTACGAAGCCCTGGCCGCTGTGCTGGGCGGAACCCAATCCCTGCACACCAATTCCATGGACGAAACATATGCGTTGCCATCTGAAAAGGCGGTTACCATCGCCCTGCGCACCCAGCAAATTCTGGCCCATGAGATCGGTGTAGCGAACACCATCGATCCCCTGGCCGGTTCGTACTACATTGAGTACCTTACCAACAAAATGGAAGAAGAAGCGGAAGAGATTTTCCGGGAGATCGAAAAGCTGGGGGGCGTAATTCCTGCCATCGAGCTGGGTTATTTCCAGCGGGAAATTGCTAAATCTGCTGCCCAGTATCAGCGGGAAATTGATGAGAAAAAGCGGATTATCGTTGGCGTCAATGAATATGTGGATCCTGATGAAAAGGTGGAAATTCCTATTTTGAAGATTGATCCAAAAGTAGAGAAAGAACAGATTGCCAGCCTGCAGAGGGTGAAGGCAGAGCGGGATCCCAAAGCGGTGAAAAGGAGCCTGAATGCTCTCAGAGAAGCAGCGGTGATGGGTACCAATTTAATGCCGCGATTTATTGAATGTGCTCGCAATTATGTAACGCTGGGCGAAATGATCCAGGTGCTGAAGGAAGAGTTTGGTGAATACCGGGAGGCAGCGGTTTTTTAGGAACTGGGGAACAACGTCTGGCCAAAAGGAGGGAGCCCATGGCGCAGGAGAGGAAAATAAAGGTTCTGATTGCCAAACCGGGTCTGGATGGGCACGACCGGGGGGCAAAGGTAATTGCAGGGGCGTTGCGGGATGCGGGCATGGAGGTCATCTACCTCGGTCTGCGCAATACGCCCAAAATGATTGTGGAAGCCGCCCTTCAAGAAGACGTGGATGTGATCGGGCTCAGCATTCTGTCCGGCGCCCACATGACCATCTTCCCTGAAGTCAGGCGCCTGATGGATGAGTATGGATTAAAGGATGTGTTGCTGACGGGGGGCGGGATCATTTCAAAGGAAGATATGGAGAAACTCCGGAAGATGGGCGTCGGCCGGCTCTTTGGGCCGGGCACTCCCACATATGAAATTGTGAATTACATCCGGGAATGGTACGAGAAGCACAGAAAACCCAAGCGAGAGGCGGAGAAGAATGAGTCTTGAAGAGAAAATCAAACAGCTGCGGGAATACAAGGCGCAGGCACTGCTGGGTGGTGGGAAAGAGCGAATTGAGGCACAGCATAAAAAAGGAAAGCTCACGGCCCGGGAGCGGATCAACCTGCTTCTGGATGAAGACAGCTTTGAAGAGATCGATATGCTGGTCCGCCACCAGAACCGTGACTTTGGGCTGGACAAACACCGGTATTTTGGCGATGGGGTGGTAACCGGCCACGGAACGATCCACGGCCGGCGAGTGTTTGTGTTTTCTCAGGACTTCACTGTGCTGGGCGGTTCTCTTTCGGAGGCCCACGGGCGCAAAATTTGTAAGATCCTTGACCTGGCAATGAAAATGGGCTGTCCGGTAATTGGCCTGAACGACTCCGGGGGAGCCCGGATCCAGGAAGGTGTGGTCAGCCTGGGGGCCTATGCAGAGATCTTTCTGCGCAATACGCTGGCATCGGGCGTGATTCCGCAGATCTCTGTTATTCTGGGGCCCTGCGCCGGCGGAGCTGTTTATTCACCGGCCATTACCGATTTTGTGTTCATGGTGAAAAATACCAGCTACATGTTTGTGACTGGACCCAATGTGGTCAAAACGGTTACCCATGAGGAAGTTTCTTTTGAAGAATTGGGCGGAGCCATGACCCATGCTACCAAGAGCGGCGTTGCCCATGTAGTGGCCGACGATGAAGTCCAGCTTTTGGAACAGGTGCGGGAACTTTTGCAGTATTTGCCGCAAAACAATCTGGAAGACCCACCGGTTGTCTCCTGCGACGATGATCCCGGCAGGATAGACCCGGAACTTAACGGCATCATTCCAGACAATCCCAATAAACCTTATGACGTAAAGGAAATCATCCGCCGTGTCTTTGATGGTGGTAAGTTTTACGAGATTCATCCGCATTATGCCCAGAATATCGTAGTGGGGTTTGCTCATCTGAACGGCCACCCGGTGGGAATTGTGGCCAACCAGCCGGCGGTTCTGGCCGGTGTATTGGACATCGATTCGTCGGTAAAAGCCGCGCGGTTTGTGCGCTTTTGTGACGCCTTTAACATCCCGATCATCACTTTCGTGGATGTCCCCGGATTTTTGCCCGGAACAGACCAGGAATGGCGGGGAATCATCCGCAACGGTGCCAAATTGCTGTATGCCTACTGTGAGGCCACCGTGCCCAAGATCACCGTCATTCTTCGGAAAGCCTATGGCGGCGCCTATGATGTTATGAGCAGCAAGCACATCCGGGGTGATGTGAATCTGGCCTGGCCATCTGCCGAAATTGCGGTTATGGGACCCCAGGGAGCCGTGGAAATTATTTTCCGCAAAGAAATTGCCCAGGCGGAAGATCCCAAGAAGGTACTGGAGGAACGTGTGGCGCAGTACCGGGAGCGTTTTGCCAATCCCTACATCGCGGCAGAGCGGGGCTATATAGATGACGTGATCGAGCCATCCCAAACCCGGCCAAAACTGGTGCGGGCTCTGGAGATGACCAAAAACAAAGTGGATACCAATCCCAGAAAAAAACACGGCAATATCCCGCTTTGACCCGTCAGTTCTTCGGTGCGTAGATCTTTTCTAGGACCGGACTTTCCGGAAAGGCTGGTTTTCCCGGAAGAATCGGATGGGCAGCGGACATTTTTGCGATCCCTCCAAATACAGGACCATGCACCAGCGCTTCGGTCCCGGGAGAAAAAGCCGGCTGGCGTGATACCACCTGTTGGGCGGAGATAGTAAAATGCCCATCCGGAAAAATTGAAAAATTTGCGGAGCCATTTGGCGCAAACAAAAAGGAGCAAGAATGGGGTTCTTCAAACGATTGCGGCTGCTTCAGCAGGGAAACCTGACGGTGGATGTGCAGGATCTTTCAAACGCACTTCAGGTCCTTTTGAAGCGGCGCAGCATCCGCCGTTTTTCCGACAAAGAGGTGCCGGAAGATTCGCTCCGTGTAATCTTGGAAGCCGGACGGATGGCACCAAGCTCCGTCAATATGCAAACATGGTCGTTTGTTGTGTTCAACAGAAAGGAATGGCGCGAGACATTCGGCCAGCCCATTCCTTTTGGTGCCAGCCATGCCATTGTGATCTGCAGCGATTTGCACCGCATCTACCGCCTGCTGGGTGACCTGGAACGGGCACCGCTGCTTTTATTCACCATGGCTGTTTTTAATACGGGCCTGGCAGCCATGAATATGACCGTCGCTGCAGAACTCCAGGGGATTCAGTCCATCATGCTATCAGAAACGGGGCGAACCGGGATCCTGGACGCAGCATTCTTGCAAAAGAAACTGGACCTGCCAGATCACGTACTGGCGCTGACCACCCTAGCGCTGGGGTATGCCAGGGGACCTGTTTCCGGAATTCCACCGCGGTTTCCCTGGAACCATACGGTACACCGCCTCCGCTACAAGCAGCCGCCACAGGAAGAGCTGGAAGAATGGCTCAAAACCATGCGGCTCGGCTATCAGCTGACCAATCTGGGCGGATCTTTTGACAAAAAAATTGCCTATTACGTGAAGCGCTTTGCTGAAGTGGAGTCTTATCTGCAAGAATTTTTGCAGAAAGAACAACGGACCCAAAAAACTGGAGAATGAATACGACCAAAGAATGTCCCGGGTGTGCGCTGTCCGTTCCGAAGGAGGCGGAACGGTGTCCTTATTGCCAGTATGAATTTCCAGCCCGGCCGCGTGTCTGGCAATGGACCGCTCTTGTTGTACTGTTGGCATTCCTGCTTCCTTTTCTCCTTTGGCTCAGAAATCTGTTCCGGTAGATTTTAGGCCATGAGCAATCTTGTACCGGGAAGCCGGGCAACCCGATTTCTGTTGGCAAGGCATTCCCCTCCGTTCCCGCAGAAGACAGACCGCCACGCAAAAGAGGAGAACGGACGGAGGGTGCCTGTTTGCCAATCGGGTGAGCGATTTAGGCGGATTGCTTTTCGACGCTAATTGAACCGGCTCACAGGCCGGCAAAAGTTTCCCGCCATTTTTTGCCGGAATATCTGCTTTTCCGTTTTTGACAAACCTTCTTGACTTTTTGCTGGAAATTGGTTACCATTTGTTCATAACGTAAAGTAAAGCCGGAACTTGCTGCCGGCCCGAAGAGTTGCAGACACGAACATTCAATGTCAGGTAGATTCCACGCATGAAAATCGAGAAAGTTCAAAGGGAAGGTGTTGTATTGCTCCGGGTGCGGGAGAGCAAGGTTGATTCTTCTCTGGCCCCGGATTTCAAAAAGGAACTGCTAGTAGCCATTGTGCAGGATTCACCGAAGATTGTGGTGGATCTTTCTGCTGTCCAGCACATGGATAGCTCCGGTTTGGGTGCGATTCTTTTTGGCATCCGGCAAACTGTGCAGCGCAATGGGGCACTGGTGCTGTTGAACCCGCAACCGCGGGTTCTGAGGCTGATTCAAATTGCGCACCTGACCCAGGCCATCCAGATCTTTGACAACGAACCCGAAGCCATTGCGGCGGTGAAATCAGGGTGAAACAGGTAGAATCATGTTTCGCAAGATTCTTATAGCCAATCGTGGAGAAATTGCCGTGCGTATCATTCGGGCCTGCCGGGATCTGGGGATTCGTGCGGCTGTTATCTATTCAGACCCGGACCGGACGGGCTTGCCGGTGCAGCTGGCCGATGAAGCCTACCGTATTGGACCGGCTCCCGCCCTGGAATCCTACCTGGCCATCGAGCGCATCGTGGAGGTGGCCAGAAAATGTGGAGCGGAGGCAATCCATCCCGGTTACGGCTTTCTCGCCGAAAATGCCCAATTTGCCGCAGAGGTGGAAAAGGCGGGTATCCGGTTTATCGGCCCACCGGTGGAAGCCATTGTAAAAATGGGGGACAAAACCGAGGCCCGGAAGCTGGCCCGTCAGGTTGGAGTGCCCACCATTCCCGGGACGACCGATCCGGTTCAGACGGCACAGGAAGCCAAACAAGTGGCGGATTCCATCGGCTACCCGGTTTTGCTGAAGGCAGCAGCAGGTGGTGGGGGAAAAGGGATGAGGCTGGTGGAGGCACCTTCCGAGATGGAATCGGCATTCAGGGGGGCACAGAGCGAAGCCCGCTCCGCTTTTGGGGATGGCCGAATTTATATCGAAAAATACCTCAAAAGGCCACGGCACATCGAAATTCAGATACTAGCAGATCGCCACGGTAATGCCATCCATCTGAATGAACGGGAATGTTCGATCCAACGCCGCCACCAGAAGCTGGTGGAGGAATCACCATCCGTGCTGGTGACGCCGGAATTGCGCCGGCAAATGGGCGAAGCGGCCGTGGCTCTGGCCAGAGCAGCCGGATATACAAACGCTGGAACAGTGGAATTTCTCGTGGACGAAGAACGGAACTTCTACTTTCTGGAGATGAATACCCGCTTGCAGGTGGAGCATCCGGTCACAGAATGGGTGACGGGAATCGATCTGGTAGAAGAACAGCTGCGCATAGCAGCAGGAGAACAGCTCCGCTGGAAGCAAGAAGATATCCGGCTCGAAGGGCATGCCATTGAAGTGCGGATTTACGCAGAGGATCCTTCCAGCGGTTTTTTGCCGTCCACCGGAACAATTCGGTTTCTGCGTGAGCCTTCGGGCCCCGGCATCCGCTGCGATAGCGGAATTTATTCCGGGTGCGCCGTGGAACCGTACTACGATCCCCTTCTTTCGAAGCTGATCGTCTGGGGGCGGGACCGCGGCGAAGCGCTCCGCCGCTTGCGAAGGGCGTTGCAGGAATATCAGATTTTTGGTGTAGAAACCACCATTCCCTTTTTCCTGCGTCTAGTGGAGCATCCAGCCTTCCAAAAAGGGGATCTTTCCACCCATTTCCTGCAGGAACACGGTGAAGATCTGATGAATGGAACTGTGGAAGCCGATGAGGCTTTTATTGGTGCACTGGTGTCTGTATGGGCTCAGGCCCGGGCCCGGCAAAAAACGACAGCCGAAACGGATCATTACACGCACACAAGCAACTGGAAACGTCTTGGCCGTGAGTGGATGCTGAGGGGCATATGAAGTACCAGGTTTCCATTGGAAATCAGCAGTTTGAGTTGTTGGTTGAAAATCATGGTGGCGATGTCCGGCTTTTTTATGGTGGCAAGCCCGTAGTTCTGGACCTTTCACCTGTAGATCCCGCGGGATTTTATTCGCTCATTGTGGATGGCAAGCAGTATACTCTCTGGATTGATTCCGCCGGAAAGGGAAAGCACCGGGTATGGATCGATCACCGGCCATTAACAGCGGTGGTGGAGGATGAGCGGACGGTTCTAAAGAATTTGCTAAAAAAGAGTTCGGGCGGGCGTGCTGGAATTGAAGAGGTTAAAGCGCCCATGCCCGGGCTGGTGGTGGATGTGATTGTTCGGCCGGGGCAAGAAGTAAAAGCAGGACAGGGGCTGGTTATTATTGAAGCAATGAAAATGGAGAATGAAATCCGTTCGCCCGTGGACGGAAAGGTAAAACAGATCCGTGTGGAAAAGGGAGCGGCAGTGGAAAAAGATACGGTACTCCTTGATATAGAGGCAAGCTGAAAGAAGGAAGCAGGAGGGAACCATGCCAATTTACGAGTACCGGTGTGCCGATTGTGGAAGAAAGTTCAGTGTTTTGCTCATGAATCTGGAACAACTGGAGGATATCCGTTGTCCAAAGTGTAAAGGCAAAAATCTGAGCCGTCTTTTCTCGCGATTTGCGGCACCGCGTTCGGAAGAGGACAGATTGGAAAGCCTGGCGGATCCGGCAAAATGGGGCGATCTGGATGAAAACGATCCCAAATCGATCGTGAATTTCATGAAAAAAATGGGCAAAGAGTTCGGCGACGAGCTGGGCGAAGATTTTGACCAGATGATTGAAGAAGCGGAAGAAGAAGCGTACCGCGAGATGGAGAAAAAGGAAAAAGGTGAAAAAGGCGGAGGTGACGATCTTTACACACCGGGAGAACTGTCAGAATGATTAATATACATCAAATTCTCTCCAATCCTGAGCTGAAACGGATTGGAAAGCATATTCAGTACCGGCAGACGGTGACATCCACGAACCGGGTTCTGTACAAAATGGCGGTGAATGCCCTGGAGGGAAGTGGAGAACCGCTTCCAGATGGCCAGGTGCTGATTGCGGAAGAACAGGTCGCCGGCCGCGGGCGGATGAACCGTGTTTGGGTATCTCCGCGCGGCAAAGGACTGTGGTTTTCCGTACTGCTGTATCCGGAATTGCCGGTGGAAAAATCTTTCCTGTTGACCTTTCTGGGAGCTGTGGCGGTTGCAGAGGCTATCTTTCACACATTTGAGATCAAATCTGTGATCAAATGGCCCAATGACGTGCTGGTAAAGGGCCGGAAATACTGCGGGATCCTCACGGAAACCCGGATCCAGGAGGAAAAAATTCAGTTTGCCGTGGTTGGTATCGGGTTGAATCTGAACCAAACCCTGCAGGAAATAACGGAATCGTACGGCCCAATTGCCACGTCTTTGCGCATCATTCTGCACCGCAGCATTGAGCCGCAGCAGGCCTTTGTGGCAGTCTTAACCGAGATGGACCGATATTACGAGATGTTAAAGTCCGGCCAGGGACAAGGCATTGTGGACAAATGGAAAGAATACGCCGCCTTTCTGGGAACGGAAGTCACGGTAGTCCACGAGGACCAGCCTTACATGGGCATTGCCAAAGATATTGATGAGAAAGGTGGACTGGTTCTTCAGCTGAAATCGGGCGAAGAAAAGACTTTTTATTCGGGCGACCTGTTCCTGTAGGATGAAAAGATGGACGATCTGCTTCTGGTTGTGGACATCGGCAATACCAATACGGTCCTTGGCATCTACCGGGACGGAAACCTCATTATTCACTGGCGTTTGAGCACTTCCATCACCCGCACCGAGGACGAAAGCTGGATTGTCGTCAAAATGTTGTGTGAATCGGCGGCAATTCCGGCGGAGCACATCACCGGTGTAATTATTTCCTCTGTGGTGCCCAATGCTACCCGGATTTTTCAGCGGATGATCGAAAATTACCTCTACTTCCGCCCGGTGGTGGTTTCTGCTGATCTGGATCTTGGAATCAAAATCGATTACGAGGACCCGCGCGCTGTGGGGGCAGACCGGCTGTGTAATGCTGTCGCCGGCTTTGAAAAGTACGGCGGGCCGCTAATTATTGTGGATTTCGGCACAGCCACAACGTTTGACGTGGTTTCCGAGCAAGGGGACTATCTGGGAGGCGTCATCGCGCCCGGAATTGAAACATCGGCGGCGGATCTCTGGCGCAGGGCTGCGCGGCTGTTCCGGGTGGAACTCAAATTTCCCGATCAGATCCTGGGCAAAAATACGGAAACCAGCATGCAGGCCGGGATTATGTTCGGCACGGTAGAAATGGTGGACGGTCTGGTGCGTCGGCTTAGGGACAGCCTGAAATACGAAAAATGCCGCGTAATAGCCACAGGAGGATTGGCCAACACCATCGTCGAGAAATCGCAGACCATCGATAAAGTGGATCCGTACCTGACGCTCGACGGGTTGCGGATTATTTATGAACGCCTGAGGAAATTAGAAAATGAAAAATAAGGTTTTATATTTTGCCACCGTTGTTTTGACCCTGTGGAAGGTGGCCAGCCTGGCTGTCGCGCAGGAATTTCCCGAACCGGTCGGGTATGTTAACGATTTCGCTTCGGTGATTCCGGAGGAAAAAGAAAATGCCCTCAACCGTCTGATTCTGGAAGTGAAGCAAAAAACCGGAGCAGAAATAGCGGTAGTAACAATTCAGACAATAGGGGAAGATTATACCATTGAAGAATATGCCAACCTCCTGTTTGAACGCTGGGGCATTGGCGAAAAGGGCAAAGATAACGGTTTGCTGGTGCTGACGGCGGTGGAGGACCGGAGGATCTGGATTGAAGTGGGGTACGGTCTGGAAGGGATTCTCCCTGATGGGCTGGTAGGAGAAATTCTTGACCGTTATTTTGTTCCCTTTCTGCGGAAAGGCGACTATGGATCAGCGTTTGTTACGGGGGTAGGTGCCTTGGCGGGTGTGATAGCCCGGCATTACGGGGTGACAATCGACGGAACTGTGAAGATCGCGCCCCGGCGTTCCAAAAAACCGGATGGATCCGTTGTGGACTTTTTCTGGCTGCTGTTTCTTTTGTTATTTTTCCTGCCGGGATTTTTCGGCAGAAGACGTCGCCGGGCGTTGCTCTGGGGACCCTGGTTCTGGGGCGGATTTGGAGGGGGGTTCGGCGGTGGTTTCGGTGGGGGTGGATTTGGTGGAGGGGGGTTTGGTGGTGGGTTCGGCGGCTTTGGCGGTGGAGCCAGCGGTGGTGGGGGAGCCGGGCGAAGTTTCTGAAATCCGCATCATAAAAATTAGAGGGTGCTATGGCAAAGATCCCAAAAGACCCATCTGAGGTGTTCGGTGAATTTACGGATGACTGCAAAGAGATATTTGGGTCGCAGCTGCAGGCGATTTTTCTGTTCGGGAGCGGAGCCCGGGGAGAATACGTTCCGGGGAGATCCGATATCAATTTTCTTGTTGTGGTCCATCCTGATGGCCTGCAAATGTTGCGACGTATCATTCCCTTTGTACCGAGATGGAAAAAAAGGGCCATCTCCGTTCCGCTTATTCTTACCCGGGAATATATGGAGCGTTCTCTGGATAGTTATCCCATGGAGTTGCTGGATCTGAAACTGCACCATGTGGTCGTCTTTGGGGACGATTTTCTTAAAGAGCTGATGATCCGTTCCGCAGATTTGCGCCTTCAGTGTGAGCGCGAGATCAAAGGCAAATTGCTGCATCTACGGCAAAATTTCGTATCTTCGGGATTGCAACCCAAATGGATGCGATCCATTCTTGTGGCTACTATTCCGGCATTCCGGACGATTTTTGAGGCGCTACTTTATCTAAAGGAACAGTCAGTACCCGCACGGGAACGCGAAGTTTTCGAAAAAACGGCCGAACTGTTTGAACTGAACAGACAGACCGTTGGGAAAATTCTTGGTTTGCGTGATAGCAAGACTAAACTTTCAAAAGAGGAACTTATTGAGCTGTTTGAGGCGTATATCCGGGAGATTCAGAAGCTAAGCCAGGCAGTGGATCGGATGTAACGCGCCAAAGAAAAGGAGGCTGTTATGAGCGGAAAGACGAAAAAATGGATCATCATTGGCATTATTCTCTTGCTGGTTGTGGTATTGCCGTATTCCATGTTCAAGAATACGTACAATCAGCTGGTTTCTCTGGATGAGGCTGTGAAGCGGTCCTGGTCGGATGTGGAGACCCAGCTTCAGCGGAGGTACGACCTGATTCCTAACCTGGTTGAGACGGTGAAAGGGTATGCTGCACACGAGAGGGAGGTTTTTGTGCAGGTTACGGAGGCCCGTTCGCGTGTAGCCGGTGCGCAGACGGTTCAAGAAAAAATCGAGGCCAATAACCAGCTAAGTACAGCCCTCAGCCGCCTGCTGCTGGTTGTGGAGCGGTACCCGGAACTGAAAGCAAATCAGAATTTTATCCGCTTGCAGGATGAACTGGCTGGCACAGAAAACCGAATTGCGGTAGCCCGGCGCCGTTACAATCAGGCGGTTCAGGAATACAACCGGAAAATCCGCAGCTTTCCAACCGTTATTCTGGCACGCATGCTGAATTTTACGGAAAAACCCTACTTCGAGGCCCCCAAAGCGGCTCAGGAAGCACCCGAAGTCGATTTTTCCCAGCCGACGAAGTAGGAAGTGGCGATTTTCAGACATACACCCAAAGGATTGGTTTTTGACGGAGAAGAACGAGAAAAAACAAAGATGCCGCGCCAGGTCCAGTTAAGGCAAGTTAGTTTGTGAAAAATAATTTGGAAATGTTTCGCCCGGAACTTTGCATTCCTGAGAGCACAGATTTTTTGGGATGAAATAAATGGGGAGGTGCGGTTGTTTTATTTTGTTTGATGATTTGCCCGGCACATGGTCTTTTATAAAAGGCACGCAAAATCTGTGAGTGACTGAAATTTCAAAACCTCCGTATGGCTGGAAAGTCACCGCAATGGAAGAATTGGAGTTTCCGCAAAATTTTTGGGACAGGTTGGCAGATGCTCTGAAAGCGAACTACCGGGTCAGAAGGGATGTCCGGCTTGCGGGGCACAAAATCCCGCTTCTTGCGGAGCTAAACTGGCAGATGGAACACTACGCAGTTTCCAGGAAGATTGTTCTGGAACGTAACGAGAGCCGTGACTTTCTGGCTTTTCTTGGTCTTGCAGAGGACCCGGTGGAATCCTATGTGCAGGCCCAGGTCCGCTGGTTAAACCGTTGGGCCGGTTCCACATCAGGCCGCAGCGGTCACATGCGAACACGCTACATCGGGATATTTTTCCTTCATAAAAGCCGTTTCAATGATCAGCTGCTCCGCCGTATCCGGAAGTCAGCGCGAACCCGTTCCCTCAAGTTCGGATTTCACGGCTGGATCGAGCAGTTTCTGGTGGCCATCACGTTGCCAGAATTCAATCCATTTGGGCCTTATCGGGCCCGCGATCTTTTCCCGCTTTTAAGAAGCCTGAAACCGATCTTCCACGAAGGATAGGGAGGAGATATGCGCGGACTCTATCTGATTTTGCTAGCACTTGGCGGTTTCTTTGTGGCCTATGTTTTTTATGGGCGTTTTCTTGTACGCCGGCTAAAGCTGGATCCTTCCCGTCCCACGCCGGCTCATACCATGACAGATGGTGTGGACTACGTGCCCGCCAAAGCACCTGTTTTGCTGGGACATCATTTCGCCAGTATCGCGGGAGCCAGTCCCATTATTGGTCCCATAGTCGCAGCGGTATTTGGTTGGGTTCCGGTGTTTTTATGGGCACTGTTAGGATCCATTTTTATCGGCGGTGTGCATGATTTTTCGTCTGTGGTTGCCTCAATCCGCCACAAGGCCCGCTCGATTGGCGAAATTATCTACGAACATATCGGAATCTCCGGCAAACGGATGTTTCTGATCTTTGCTTGGTCCACCCTTGTTCTGGTAATTGCCGTATTTGCTATTCTGGTAGCCAAAACATTTACCATGGTTCCGGAATCGGCTACGGCTTCGCTGCTGTTTATTCTGCTGGCCCTTGCGTTTGGGGTGGCCATTTACCGGTTCCGTGTGCCTCTGGGGCCCGCATCTGTCATTGGTGTGGCCCTGCTGCTGTTTAGCGTGTGGCTTGGAATCCGTTTTCCGCTGCAGCTTTCGCAGAATACGTGGGTATGGATTCTGCTGGCATACATTTTTGTTGCCTCGGTCACTCCGGTGTGGATTTTGCTCCAGCCTCGAGACTACCTGAATTCTTTTCTCCTTTACATGTTAATTGCCGGAGCCTCGCTGGGAATTATAATTGGCAATCCGTCTATCGAATTCGCAGCTTTTACCTCCTTTAAAACGAACATCGGCTATCTGTTTCCATTGCTATTTGTGACGGTGGCCTGCGGTGCTGTTTCCGGGTTTCATTCTCTGGTGGCTTCCGGGACGACAGCAAAGCAGCTGGATAAGGAAACGGATGCACGACCTGTGGGATATGGCAGCATGCTGATGGAGGGGATGCTGGCGGTAGTTGCCTTGATTGCCGCGGCCGTGTTGACGACAGAGAAATATCATGAGTACATCGGTCCGGAAGGTGGCGGCCCCATTGCTCTGTTTGCCGCCAGCGTGGGTGGGTTCATGACCAAACTGGGCATCCCACACCATGTCGGCAATACCTTCGCTGCCCTGGCCATTTCCGCTTTTGCTCTTACTTCTCTGGACACTGCGACGCGGCTGGCGCGGTTTTCGTTTCAGGAGTTCTTTCAGGTGGAAGGGGAAAAACAAAATGCTATCGGCGCAAACCGGTTTGTTGCAACGGTTGTGAGTGTGGTATTTGCCGGAGCTCTGGCCCTGAGCGGAAAATGGCAGGCCATCTGGCCCATTTTTGGATCCGCCAATCAGCTTCTCGCGGCTATTGCGCTCCTGGCAGTCGCTGTGTGGCTGGCAAAAGTGAAAATCAAAAATGACTTTGTGCTCTATCCCATGTTTTTCATGTTTGCTGTAACGCTCTCCGCGCTCGTACTCCTGATTGTCCAGAACCTGTCAAAACAGCATTATCTGTTGGCATTGCTGGCGTTTGGTTTGCTGCTTGTAGCTCTGTCGTTGATTGTACTGGCATTCAATGGCTTGCGCCGAACAGAAAAAGTCCCTGCGGAAGGGGTGCCCGTTTCCGGTTCCAAATAAAGCGCGAAGCGCATTTATGGTCCGTATCTTTTTGGAAATCGAAACAACCGCGGAGGCGCATACCGTAAAGCTTGTGGAAAATATCGTATCGCATTGAATAGGAATCAGAACCTGTAGCGAGTTGGAGCAGGGAAAAGACATTGCTCGATCTTATTCGCGGTGGCAGTTTTTTGGCCTGATAGCCGGGCTGCCTGTCTTTTTGCTTGTACTTTTCGCACCGCGGCCGGAAGGGATGAGTCCTGAAGCCCAGAAAGCGGCGGCGGTCTGTGCCCTGATGGTCCTCTGGTGGGTGACGGAGGCGGTGCCCATTCCGGTTACCGCCTTGCTCCCCCTTGCGCTCTTCCCGCTGCTCGGGGTTCTTCCTGCTGGCAAAGTGGCCGCCTCATACGGAGACCGGAATATCTACCTGTTCTTGGGCGGATTTTTCATGGCGGTAACCATGGAAAAGTGGAACCTTCACCGCCGTATCGCCCTTTCAATTATTTCCTTGCTGGGAACGGAGCCCCGAAAGCTGATTCTTGGATTTATGGTGGCTACCGCTTTTCTTTCCATGTGGATTTCCAACACGGCGACAACCATGATGATGCTCCCCATTGGCCTGGCTGTGATTTACCAGTTTGACCGGTTTCAGAAAGAGGGGGAAAAGGAAAGTGGTTCTGCCCAGGCCCTGATGCTTTCCATTGCTTACGCGGCAAGTATCGGTGGTATCGGAACGCTGATCGGTACGCCGCCGAATATCATTTTTGTGGCTTCATTCCGGAAACTCTTTCCGGAAGGCCCGGAAATTACATTTGTCCGGTGGTTTTTCCTCTGTTTTCCGCTGGTGCTTCTGTTTCTGCCCATAATCTGGTTCTATCTTACTCGCCTGGCATTCCGGATCCCAAAGATTGGCGCTCCTGTGGGGGAAGATATTATTGCTTCCGAGATGAAAAAACTGGGTCCGATGTCCAGGGCGGAAAAGTGGACCCTCGGATATTTTGTTCTGCTGGCTCTGGGATGGATTTTCCGCCGGCCCATTACCATTGAGTCGTTCACCCTGCCTGGCTGGTCTTCATTGCTGGGGGTGGAAAGGATGGTCCATGATTCTACCGTGGCCATTTTTGTAGCCCTGCTCCTTTTTGTAACACCTGTGCAACTGAGCAAAGGGATTTTTTTGCTGGACTGGAGGACGGCCGTACGCATTCCCTGGGGGATTCTGATTCTCTTTGGGGGCGGCATTGCCCTGGCGGACGGATTTAGCCAGACGGGCCTGGCTCACTGGATTGCCGATTCCTTGACAGGAATTCGCACATTTCCTTTTGTTGCGGTGCTGTTTATTGTGGCCCTCCTTATGGTATTTCTGACTGAAGTAACATCTAATACGGCCATTGCCACCATTTTTATGCCCATTTTGGCTGCCCTTGCGGTGGCACTTGGTGTAAATCCCATTGGAATCATGATCATCGGTACCATTGCTTCATCACTGGCTTTTATGCTCCCTGTCGCTACGCCGCCCAACGCCATTGTGTTCGGTTCCGGAAGAGTGCGATTGCCGGTCATGGCACGGGTAGGGCTGGGGCTGAATTTCATCGGTACCGTTCTGGTGATTCTGGTTGTTTTGCTACTGGCAGGGCCCGTTTTTGGCATCCGTTTTCATGAGCTGCCCGCATGGGCCCAATAGAGGGGGTACGGTCCGGAAGTATGCTTCAACCCTGCAATGGTTCAATTCCATCCAATTTTATCTTTCGGGATAATTCGAGAGCTTGCGCTGGCAGAAGTACCGCAGTTTTGACTCCGGAAATGAAAGGATTGCGCCTGCGCAGTGAGGTCAGTTCGAAACGGGATTGCCGCCGGGGTGTTTTCGGATCCAGTAAAATTGGGGCGGAATCAACATTCTTGAGGAGGCGATCCTTCCACCGGGGATGTGAATCACATGCTGATACTGCTGAAGTTCAGGCAAAAAGCGGGCTTTTTTTGATCCAATCTCCAGGTGAAAAAGATGCGGAACATAGGTAGCACATTGCCAATCCCAAAGCCGATTTCGCGTATCATAATTTCTCCCTTGGGGGCATAAGCGCCTGATTTGGTCCACTCAACGATATCTTTAAGGTAAGCCAGTCCAACATGCAGCGTCAAATCTGGACGTCCGAATAGGAGCCGGGGAAAAGGAATTGGACCGAGGCGGTTCCGAATGGTATAGTCTGCGATCCAGGCAAAAAGAAAGCGCGCCAGATAAGTCCGCACGGAAAGGCTGTGGAAGCTGCCGAAGGGGGCAAAGGATTGAAATGCACCAGGAAGATCCATGCGTGTTTGAACAAGATCGCCTGTGAAGGAATAACCGAGATAAAAACGGTTCTGGAGAAGGTGATCGTTGCCAAGGAGCTGCCAGCTCCGTCCATCCAACCATAGCCGACGGCCATAGGAAGGACGCCGCCCACTGAGGGAAAAATCGTAGCGGAGGTTCAAAAATCCGTAACTTCTTTCGTTCAGGAGCGCGCGCGAACGGCCCATTTCCACCCACTGGCGGTTATCCATACGCAGTTCCAGTGAGCCATACAGAAATCTGCCTTCAGTAACGGCAGGATTTGAACGGTAATTTTTATTGCGGTAAAACAGGCTAAACCGGGTGGCAGTTGCCAGAGATGTGTGCCGTTCCTGCGTGAGGCCCACGCCGATAGAACTGACACGCGATGGCCTGACATAAATCCAGAACGACCAGCCCTTCCGGAGAAAGTAATCCGGATAATCTTCTTTGTATAACAGGCACGAAAGGGAATTTTCGAGTCTCGAAAAAGGGACCAGGGTGTTCTGGTAATCTACGCGGCGGAAAATGTTCAATTCTGAAGAAAAGCGCCGCTTGTGGTCCAGCCAGATCCGGGCGGAAAAGTGGGCCAGAGGACTCTTTAAAGAAAAGGCGTAGCCGGGTCGGAGTCGCAATGCGACCCCTTTGTCCTTGCTGCCGTACTGGAGACCAGCGCCTATGTAGAATCCCTCTACCCGGCTGAAATGAAAGAAATCGCTAGCGGACAGGACACGGAAAGGACCGATTTTTCCGTTCCACTGAAATGCGAAGTTGATAATCCGTGTGATTGGATTCGCCCGCGACATCAGGCTATCCAGTTTCGCGTAGGCCTGTTCTTCTTCGGGGGTCAAGGCAAGCTGCTGGCCAAAAATCCAGTTTCTGGGGTTCCGCCTGTCCGCATCCGGGGCAACGGAAATGCTGGAGGCAAATCGGAAATCGGGCGGCACAGGCTGGTTGATGCGGTATTCGTGGAGCAGAGCAGTCATTTCCATCTGGAATTTTAATCCCATGTATTGTCCGGAGTAAATTTTTGTCACCTGAATGGGAAGCCAGTAGCGGTTGTTGTAGAGGGCATTTTGCTGGCGGATCCGTAAGTGGTTTAGAATGGGAGAAGACAGAACCCCGGTGTTTTCCAGATTCAGAGATACGATCGCATAGGAAAGGGTGTCAATCAAAAGCGTGCCTTTAAAACGTGGCGGCCCAGAGGTTCTTGGTTTGACGGAAAGTACGAATACCGGCCTGCCCTGGAACCGGGTGGTATCTTGCATTTCGAAGAAATAATGATTCAGAGCATCCCTTGCGATAGGGGAGACAAAGCTGACTTTTTCGATAGAAATTCGGTCTTCAGAAAAATCCGGAAGTTTTCCTATGGTGATCACATTGAAATAGCTGGCGATATTGGCGGTTTGTTCCCGTGCCAGAATAATTTCACGGTAGGTATCACGAGACCAGTAAATACGGGATTGGGTTTCCATGATGCCAGCGATGATGGTGTCCGGTTTTCCGTGTACTTTCAGATAGGTACGGATGACAGTCTTGGTGTAAACGCGGGCGATGTAGTTTTTCAGAGCACGGCGGAGGCTATCTTTTCTGGCAATAACGCGGAGGATCACCAGCTCTGCCGGATTCCGTTTTCCGGCGTAAACGGTTACCGCCGGAAGGAGGATGGGACGGGGAGTGAGGAAGACATTCAGCTCGAATCGGTTTCCGGCAAGATTAACCGATAGCGTTTCCGCTTCGAAGCCGATGCTACTAAAAGCAATACGGTATTTTCCTGGGCTGAGCAGCAGCGTATACATGCCCAAATCATTGGTTACAGTGCCAATGGTTTGCTTACATATACGCACCACTGCTCCGCGCACGGGAGTGCCATCCTCAGCGTTCCGTATCGTTCCGAAAAGCATGCATTTCTGTTGACGGCTAAGGCCAGGGTCCGCCGGAAAGCCGCTCGCTCTCATAGTGAACGCAAAGGTGGCAACAAATAAGAAAATTACCGGAAAAAACAGAAAGTGCGTTTTTCCTGACCACATATGTTATGACCCGCTTGTGTTTGTGATCGGAAGTTTGAATAATTGCAACCGGCCCGGTTCCGCTTGGGGAATGTAATGCGGTTTAAAAATAAAGGGCCGAGCCCGGTGCGTCAAGACAAAAAGCGTACTACAGTGCATGGTCCGACTTTTTCCGCTACCCGGGAGCTTGATGGAGAAGAGCGGATGTCAGATCCAGGGCAGACCGGCCGACGTTCGCTATACCGGTGCAACCGGATTCCGGCGGGGATCGTAAAGTCGTGCCGCACAGAGAGACGATGGAGCAGGCAGCAAATCCATGCCAATTCTGTTGCATCGGAGAATTCTATTGCATCTGTAGAGTGGCGATCTTATTTTTAAGACGCTTATGTGGAAGAGCTGTCAAAACATCCGGTTGCCTTGGCTGGTCTGGGGATTTCTCTTTACCGTTTGGCCAGTTTTGCTTTTTGCTCAGAGACCCGGTTTTGAGTTTTTAAGGACTCATGTGGGCGCGAGGCCAGCTTCTCTGGGCGGAGCCTTTATTGCCGTACCGGGTGATGTTCATTCCGTTTATTACAATCCTGCCGCGCTGATTACTCTGGAGGGTGTACCACCGGGTGCCTACGGTCCTCATTCTGGCGCGGAAGGCACCGCCGAAAGACGACCTGTTTCTGTACCGTCTGCCACTCAATTTCTGAGAAATAAACAGTTTGCCGTATCCTATTTGAACCATTTCCTGGATTTTCAGTCTGGTTTTTTTGTTTTCGGAGCGTCGCTGGGGAAATGGGGAGCAGCCGGCGTGGCGTTTCATTATATGAATTACGGCGATTTTAAACGGACAGACGATCTTGGAAACGAACTCGGGACGTTTTCGGCGGCGGACCTTCTGTTTGAACTGAGCTATGCCTATCTGCTGGCACCAAACTTTTCAGTAGGTATCGGTTTGAAATGGGTTCAGGGAAGCATTGCGGAATACCGGACCACGGCAGTGGCGGCGGATGTCGGCTTTTTTTATTCCATCCCTTCCCAAGATCTGTCTTTTGGATTTGGCGTGTTTAATTCCGGCCGCGTGCTTGATCCATATATTCAAACAAAAGACAGATTGCCGGTGAATTACCGGGTCGGTTTTTCCAAACGGTTAGCGCACCTGCCTCTTTTGCTGAGCATGGAGGGCTACCGCTACGAGGGCGAAGATCCCGAATTCATCTTGGGCGGTGAATTCACGCTCACACCCTACTGGCTTCTGCGGATTAGTTACAACTCCATCGGGCGCGAGCAGAAACTGAACCAGGTAGGCGACAAATATGCCGGGATCTCCATCGGCACCGGATTGCGCCTGGACAAAACACACTTTCTCCGGCGCGGTTTCTGGAAGGTCCTGTATTTTGATTATGCCTATACTTCCGCCGGTCACGTTGGCACCCTGAACCGGTTGTCTTTCCGCTTTGAGCTTTAGGCCCTCTTTTTGCAGACAGATCTAAAATAGGAGGATAAATCGGAGCAAAACAGGAAAGGGGTGAATTATGACGGGTCTGGAATCTGGATGTATTCGGCTTGAGGATCTGGCTAAGCAGGTTATCGGTGCGGATGAAAGGGTTCCGGTTATCGGGGGTGAAAAAAGAAGATACGTAAATTTTGACAATGCAGCCAGTACGCCCACTTTTCAGTGCGTCTGGGATAAATTGCATGAATTTATGCGGTGGTACTCGAATGTGCACCGGGGGACGGGGTTCAAATCCCAGCTGGCAACCTGGGCCTTTGACAAGGTCAGGGAGAAGGTGCTGAAATTTGTGGGGGCGACACCAGATGAATATGTTGTCATTTTCGGCAAAAATGCCTCGGAGATGATCAATCGGCTGGCGAGCCGACTGGCGCCCAGGGACGGCCGTGATGTGGTGCTGACTTCGGTGATGGAACATCATTCAAATGATCTGCCATGGCGGCGGCGCTGGAAAGCGGTTCATGTGGAGGTGGACGAATGGGGAGCCATCGATGAGGAAGATCTAAAACGGAAGCTGGATGAATACGGTCCGAGGCTACGTCTGCTGGCCATCAGCGGGGCTTCTAATGTTTCGGGGATTGTGAATCCTGTACATAAATATGCCCGCTGGGCCCACGAGGTTGGCGCGGAAATTCTGGTGGACGGAGCCCAGCTTATTCCTCACCGAAAGGTGGAGATGGTCCGGGATATTCCTGCCGAAACCATCGATTACCTGGCGTTTTCGGCCCACAAAGTTTACGCTCCATTTGGGATTGGCGTGCTGGTGGGAAGAAAGGAGAACTTCCTTGCGGGTGCGCCGGAACATGTGGGCGGCGGTACCATCGATATTGTGACGTTGGATGAGGTGGAATGGACGGATCCACCGGAGAAAGAAGAAGCGGGGACACCAAACATCCCCGGAGCTGTGGCTCTGGGCATTGTCATCGACCTGCTTATGGAAATTGGTATGGACCGCGTTGCTGAACATGAACGGGAACTAACGGACCGGGCCGTACAGGGCCTGAAGCGCTACCCGGATGTGATCATTTACGGTCCGGAGAATGGGGACCGGTGGGATCGCCTGGGTGTAATTACCTTTAACGTGAAGGGAATTCCGCACGGGAAACTGGCGGCCATGCTCAGCTGGGAGGCGGCTATCGGGGTGAGGAATGGCTGTTTTTGCGCCCATCCTTATGTGACCCGGTTGCTGAAGGTATCGCGCGAACAGATGCGGGAGGCCATCGCAGGAATCCGCTCCGGCGACCGCTCCATGCTGCCGGGAGCAGTGCGGATCAGTTTTGGCTGTTATAACACGGTGGAAGAGGTCGATTACTTTCTCGAGAGTCTGGATAAAATTCTGAAGGGCGAGATCCGCGGTGAATACGAACAGATTCGTCAAACTGGGGAGTACCGGCCCAAAAATTTCGCGGTAAATTTTGAGGAATATTTCCCGTGGTAGGGAACGATTGGGATTAGCGGAGGTGAGCCCACCGTGCGAAGAATCTACATGGATCATGCGGCCACAACGCCCGTTGACGGCAGTGTTTTGCAGGAAATGCTGCCGTATTTCCGGGAAAAGTTTGGCAATGCTTCCAGTATCCACCAATACGGCCAGGAAGCCAAAGCTGCCCTGGAGGAATCGCGGGAGAAAATCGCTCAATTTCTGGGCGCGAAGCCATCGGAACTCGTTTTTGTGAGCGGGGGCACGGAAGCGGATAACTGGGCCATCCGGGGGGTGGCCTACGCCCTGAAACAGAAAGGGAATCATATTATCACGTCGCTGGCAGAACACCACGCTGTAATTCATGCTTGCGAAGCCCTGGAGAAGGAAGGATTCAAGGTAACATACCTGAAGCCCGACCGTTACGGCCAGATCCACCCAGAACAGGTGGAAGAGGCCATTACCAAGAAAACCGTTCTGATTACTCTGATGCATGTTAACAATGAACTGGGGACGATTAATCCCATTGCTGCGATCGGTAAGGTGGCCCGCAAGTATGGGATCGTCTTTCATACTGATGCGGTGCAATCGTTCTGCAAAATCCGCTATTCTGTGGACGAGTTGAATGTGGATCTGATGACCCTCTCTGCCCATAAGATTTACGGTCCCAAGGGGGTAGGCGCTTTGTACATCCGCGAAGGAACACCTATCGTCCCGCTGCTGTATGGGGGTGGACATGAGCGCAATTTGCGGGCGGGAACTCAGAATGTGCCGGCTATTGTGGGATTTGCCCGCGCTGTTGAGATTGGCGACAGGGTTCTGGAGGAGGAACATGAACGGATCCGGAGTTTGCGGGAACAGTTCTTGAGCGGTTTGAAAGAGCAGGTAGCGGATTTCCGGGTGAACGGTCATCCGGCAGAGCACGTTCCCGGAATATTGAACATCTCTTTCGCTGGAGTAGACGCCGAATCGTTGCTCATTTCTCTGGATATGAAAGGAATTGCTGTCTCCACCGGTTCGGCCTGTTCATCCGGGAGTGCGCAGCCGTCCCATGTGCTCCGGGCCATCGGGCTGGAAGATGAATACCTGAAGTGTACCTTGCGGTTTTCTATGGGCCGGACCAACACGGAAGAAGATATTCAATACACTGTCTCCGCCCTGGCGGAGATCATTGAACGGCTCCGCGCCATGTCACCGGCAGGAGCTGGTTAGCCGGATGCCGCTTTAGACCAGAAGAGGTGGCTGGAGAATGGCGTATGAGTTCCGCCACCGCCGGTCAGAAAGCGCATTTTATTGAATTCCTCCGCGGATATTCTGTTTGATATTGGCATTTCGTGCTTTTGGTACGTCTCTGTCCGTTGTCATCTCTTCGGCCTTTGTGTTTCGAAGAGACGACCCCCCCTTCGAATCCTACGAGACCGCAGCACATTCCTGGCGTTTAGCACAGTTCGAAGCGGAGAGGACGTGTTCTATGGGAAATGAGCCGCGCAGGCGCAGAGGTTTCAGCAAATGCACGCGTCTTTTTCCGGCCCGCCTTCAGGAGAATTCTCCGCAAAAAACGTGTTTTGTTACGGTGCCTCTTCCGTTTCTACTTCAATTTCATCGGCAAAAAGCCAAGTTTTGCCGCCTGCGCCGGGGTGCCAGGGCGGACAGGGGCCGTAGTATTTCGCCACAATTTTGATGTAGCGTGCCCTTTTGCCTTTTAAAGGAAGTGAAAACGTCTGGCGCAGGGGTTGTTCGGTTCGGTCGGAAACCCGGTTTTTGACCGTACCGGCCGGATGAAATTCGGTTCCCGAAAGCGAAAGGAAAAATTGTACCTCCGGCGGAAAGAAAATCCAGGAGCGGACATCCTGCAGAAATCCAATCCGGATTTTTTTCAGACGCATGGGGCGACCCAGGTCCAGCACGGCCACGAGATCCTGTCCCTCAAAGCCCTGCCATTGCCCTGTCCGGAAGTCAGTGCCGCCGAGGATCCCATCAATGAGGGCGCCAGGGCCTCCTGCCGAGTACTGGCCGGCATATCTGGAATGCAGTGTAAGTTTCCAGTTGTGTTCAACTTTTTTGTAAGTGGCCACAACCACAGGACTGGGTAAACCGTTGTTGGAATAAGCGATAGCCTTTATCGTAACGCTTTTTTCAAGGGGAATTGGGGATCGGTAGCGGGGGCTTTTCCGCGTCGGAGTGCTGCCGTCCAGCGTGTAATGGATGTCTGCGTCTGGATCTGCGCAGCCCAGCGTTACCACAATGCGGTCCCGGTAAGCAAATGTCCCGGGAAGAATGAAAGGAGCCGGAGTAACATCGGCGCCGATTATGGCCGAAACTGGCCGGTGAGACGGCGCAGAGGCCCAGGTGCTGTCCGGCTGCGGTCCCAGGTCAAATGTCATTTGGCCGCCTTTCACAAGCGTCCGATGGGTAATGAATGAGTAAGGATAAATTTTGCCGTTCAATGTGACCTTCCGGATGTAAAAGTCGTCGGGCTGGCTGCGCCTCACCCGGATTTCGAATGTGCGTTTCTCCGGTAGGTGAAAAACAATCCGGTCAAATAGCGGACTTGTGAGAACATAGTCGCCGGAGCCGGGGATGACCGGATAAATGCCGCAAGCGGCCAGTATATACCAGGCCGACATCTGCCCGCAATCTTCGTTTCCAGGCAGGCCATCGGGTGCGTTTTTGTAAAGCTCCGTCAAAATTTGCCGGACCAGGCTCTGGGTTTTCCACGGTTTGCCTATGTAATTGTACAGGAATGCCAGATGGTGGCTGGGCTCATTTCCATGAGCATACTGACCGATCATGCCGCTAATGTCCGGCTGGTTGCGCCCTGTCGTGTGGCTGGGGGCAAGAAAAAGAAAGTCCAGCATCCCTTCAAAAATTTGTTCTCTGCCCATTAGCCGGATCAAGCCTTGCAGGTCATGGGGAACGAAAAAAGCATATTGCCAGGCATTGGCTTCGGTATAATTGAAATTCACCTCAAAAGGATCAAAGGGGGTAAACCAGCCGCCATTCACCCGTGCCCGCATAAATCTGGTGGATGGGTCGAAAAGGTGTTTGTAGGATTGAGCCCTGCGGATGAAGACCTGATAAAGCGAGTCTTCTCCCATGAGCTTGGCCATGCGGGCAATGCACCAATCGTCATAGGCAAACTCCAGCGTACGGGATACCGATTCACCTGCATCGGTAGAAGCGATGAAGCCCTTGCGCCGGTAAGCGGATAAGCCGTTGGCATCCTGCATGGCGCTGTGCAGCATGGCTTCCAGGGCCAGCTTTTCCGGGAAAGACCGGAGACCTTTGACGTAGCTGTCCACAATCACCGGAATGGCATGGTAGCCGATCATTGTGCCGGTGTAATTCCCGGCCAGTTCCCATTTAGGGAGCCGCCCTCCCTCCCGGTACTGAGCCAGAAGGGTCCGGATCATTTCGAGGTTCCGCTCCGGCTGGATAAGCGTAAACAGGGGGTGTAGAGCGCGGAAGGTGTCCCAAAGGGAGAATACAGTGTACCTTGGGGCCGAATCAGAGCGGTAAATTTTGCCATCCATGCCGCGGTATCTGCCATCCACATCGCTGAAAATACCCGGGTGAATAAAAGCATGGTAAAGGGCCGTGTAGAATATAATTTTTTCATCTTCCGTTCCGCCATCCACCTCGATCTTTCCCAATTCGCGGTTCCATGCCTGACGCGCTTCCTGACGTACCCGGTCAAAATCCCAGTGAGATAGCTCCTGTTCCAGATTCTTTCGGGCACCAGCGAGATCGACGGCAGAGATGCCCACTTTTACGAGCAGGGTTTTGCGTGCCTTCAAACGGAAAATGAGCGCGGCTTTAACGGAATCGCCGCGGGCTTCTTTGAGGTCCTGAGTCCTCGTCCGTCCGGATAGAAGTTCATAGGAAAGGATCGGCTGCGAAAAACGAGCAACAAAAAAGACCCGCTGATCTTTTGCCCAGCTTGAGGAAATACGGTAGCCTTCTATTTCGTAAGGATTTACGACGCGCAAATAGCTATCCACCACAGGATCGCGGTGGACAAGGTCGATCAGGAGGTGGACTTTTCCCGCTTGGGGAAAAGTATATCGGTGAAAGCCACAACGGGGCGTTACGGTGAGTTCTGCGAGAATTTTGTGTTTTTCCAGCAAAACCCGGTAATAGCCCGGTTCCGCGATTTCGGTTTCATGGCGAAAAGTAGATGGATAGCTATGTGCCAGGTCCGCTGTGGTTCCGTTATCGAAGTAGATGGGACCCATGGACGGCATAAAAAGAATATCGCAGTAATCGGGGATGCCTGTACCGCTCAGGTGAGTATGGCTGAAGCCGTAAATCAGACTGTCGGAATAGTGGTATCCCGCACAGCTGTCCCAACCCTTCAAACGGGTATCGGGGCTTAACTGAACCAGCCCAAATGGATATACAGCGCCGGGGAACGTGTGTCCATGACCGCCTGTACCGATAAAAGGATTAACCCACCGGGCGTAATCTTTCTGTTTACTGTGAGCTGCTCCTGAAAGGATAAAGGGAAACAAAAAGATGATAGCAGCTATCCGGAGAAACCCAGGAATCCGTCGTATGAACATCCGTTGCATTTCTTGAAGTCCTCCCGGTTTTTTGACTTAGAAAAAATGTAGAAAACAGACTAACATTTGCAAGACGAATCCGGTGAAGTTCGTATGTTTCGTGGTTTGATGGAATGTGCGCAGAAGGGGATGTCCGCAAACATTTGTCGATGGCCTTCCAATACAGCTGGACCGATCTGGAAGGATCGGGGAAATGGCTATGTTTCCTGGAGCACCATCGACGGCGATCTGATGCCTATTCTTCTACCTGGATTCTGTGCACAAAAGCGGGAAAACGGGGCTCCGCTTCTCAGTTGGGCGGAAGTTTTGTGCTGATTTTCAAGGAAATTCGCGGATTATTTTTGATTTTATGTCAGATAAATTTTGTATGGAATGCACCGCTTCTCTGCCCGTTTCTGCCGGGGGAAAATGGAAAGATTTGCAGACAGACCGGTTTCATTTTAATTTGGATAATTGGAGTTTGAAGCATTCCGTTTGAACTAAGGGAGGAATGATATAAATGGCAACTCGGGTTGTTGTGGCGATGAGTGGCGGGGTGGATAGCTCCGTAGCAGCGGCACTTCTTGTTGAACAGGGGTATGATGTCGTTGGGATTACCATGAAGCTGTGGGAATACAGCGATGTGGGAGGCAATGTGCGCAGGGAGTCCACGTGCTGCAGCGTGGAAGCCATGCTGGATGCCGCTGCCGTTTGTAAAAAACTGGGAATCCCGCACTATGTGGTGGATTTTCAGGAAGAATTCCGCCAGTGGGTAATCCGCAATTTCATCGAAGAGTATCTTCGCGGGCGGACGCCCAATCCGTGTATCCTTTGCAACACCAAAATCAAGTGGGAGCGGCTTTTGCAAAAGGCCCGTGAAATTGGGGCTGAATACCTGGCGACCGGACATTACGCCAGGGTGGAATATGACGAATCATCTGGCCGCTACCTGCTTAAGAAGGGACGGGACCCGCAAAAGGATCAGTCTTATGCCCTGTGGGGGCTCACACAGGAAAGCTTGAAGCATACCCTATTCCCACTGGGAAATTTGACGAAAAATGAAGTGCGGAACATCGCCCGGAAAATGGGACTGAAAACGGCAGAAAAAGGCGAAAGCCAGGAGATTTGCTTTGTGCCGGACAATGATTACCGCCGGCTGCTTCGCGAGCAAGCTGCGGAAGGGAAAGTTCAGTCCATTGAACCCGGTCCACTGGTAACCATTGAAGGAAAGAGGGTGGGGGAGCATCAGGGTTACCCATTTTACACCATTGGGCAGCGCCGGCGGTTGGGGGTGGCCCTGGGAAAACCCGCTTACGTGGTGGATATCCGCCCGGAAAGCAATGAAGTGATCATCGGAAGCCGCGAAGACCTTCTGCACAAAGGTCTGGTAGCACGCAACGTGAACTGGATTGCCGTGGAGCGGCTAACAGCGCCAGCACGGCTGTTTGTCAAAATCCGCTACCGGGACCCCGGTGCATTCGGGGAAGTGGTGGAAGTGAAGCCTGGAGAGGCAAAAGTCCTTTTTGAAACGCCCCAGCGCGCCATCACACCAGGACAATCGGTGGTTTTTTACGATGAGGATGTGGTGGTTGGTGGCGGAATTATTGAGTCATTTTTTGATTGAAAACAAAGAACCGGTTTATCAATTCAAAACCAGCAAGCAAAACATCTGGATATGGCAAAGCTGAAATCGGCCCGCATGACAGAAAATTACCTGCATGGTTTTTTGGCCATGGCCGAGGTGGAAACGAGCAAAAAGTGGTGGCACAGGACCGGTGTAATTTGGGGCTTCGGGCAAGGGCCCTTCGCATAGTGCCGTTGGACCGGAGGAGACCACGTTGCTGGGATTGCTTCTTTCTGTATCAAATTCCATAAAAGTAAAGGTGTGGGAGTATTCTGGAAGCTCGCTGAAAATGGAGGTCGGTTCCGGAATCCTCTTGCATCTTTTTTCAGGGGCAACTATTTTGAGGAAAGATGCCAAAAAATGGGGCGCGTTCATTTACAGAAACGGATCGACTCAATACCCGAGGTGAACCATGGGATTTTCTGCAGGAGGTGCAGAAAACAGAGCTGTTAAAGTTACCGTACCCGATTTGATTTCCATGAAAAAGCGGGGCGAGAAAATTGCCTGTTTGACGGCGTACGATTTTCTCATGGCCCGGCTTCTGGATGAGTGCGGGATCGATCTGATTCTGGTGGGGGATTCAGTAGGAATGGTAATTGCCGGGTATGAAACGACCCTGCCTGTTACTCTGGAAGATATACTTTACCATACGCGCGCGGCTGCGCGAGGCATCTCTCGGGCCCTGCTGGTGGCGGATTTGCCCTTTTTGAGTTACCAGTGCAGCATTGCCCAGGCTGTGGAAAATGCCGGACGCTGCCTCAAAGAAGGGGGAGCAGAAGCAGTGAAGCTGGAAGGGGGACGGTCTGTTGCGGAGACTGTGGCACGGCTGGTAGAGGTGGGCATTCCGGTAATGGGACACCTGGGTTTAACTCCGCAGTCCATCCATTCTTTCGGCGGGTACAAGGTTCGTGGAAAAGAGAGGACGGAAGCGGAGCGCCTGTTGGAAGACGCTCAGATTCTGCAGGAGGCGGGGATTTTCGCTCTGGTGCTCGAAAAGGTGCCGGCAGAACTGGCCCGAAAAATTACCGAATCGCTGGATATTCCCACTATCGGTATTGGAGCCGGACCCTACTGTGATGGACAAATTCTGGTCACGCATGACATGCTGGGTATCTTTGAGGAATTCAAACCCAAATTTGTCCGCCGATATGCTGAACTGGCTCAGACCATGCGCGACGCCTTCCGCAGATATGTGGCGGATGTGAAATCGGTACGATTTCCATCTGAAGATGAAAGTTACTGATGGGAGAAACCGGATGGCTCAACTAAGCAAGGATGAATTCTGCAATCTTCTGAAGACGGCATTTTCACTGAAACCCGAAGATAAGAATCTCGCAATTCTGGTGGATCTTCCGAGATCCACGGATGAAGATACTCCAGAATGGAAAGCCCGGCGAAGAATGGCGTTTCAATGGATTCAATATGCCCGTGAGGAGCAGCAGCGTCTGGGTCTGGAAAAGGCCGATCTGCTGGTGTATCCCAATGTAGGATCCAACAATGCAGACTTGCCTGAGAAGTTATATGTTGCCAGCGAAGATCCGTCAGAGCTGGATTCTGCCGGATTGGCGGAGCGGCTACCATCCGTCACACTGGCGGAACTTGGAGGGTATCAGATTCTTCTGGCTCCTACCCAGTACAGTGCGACGGCTCCCCTGAAACATCTTGCCCGGAAATACCGGTTCCGTGCGGCCACCATGCCGGGGTTTTCAGCTGCAATGATTCCAGCTTTGCGCTTGGATTGGAGTGAAATTGATCGCCGCGTGGGGAAAATCAAAACCCTGCTGGATGCGGCCCGGATCGCCCGGATCACTTTTCAGGTGGAGAAAATAGGGGAGAAAAAACTGACACTGGATTTGCGTTACCGGAAGGCCCATGCCAGTGGCGGGCGGTTCCCCGAACCCGGCATAGCGGGAAATCTGCCGAGTGGCGAATGTTACATCGTTCCGTACGAAGGGGAAAAAGGCGAACCGAGTCGATCACAAGGAGAACTTCCGGTCCAGTTTGGCGATGAAGTGGTCATTTATAAGGTGGAAAACAACCGGGCAGTTGACGTTTTGTCCGAAGGTCCAAAATCGGATTCGGAGCGTCAGCTTCTCCGTCAGGAACCGGCGTATGGCAATCTTGCGGAATTAGGTTTTGGTATTTTAACGGATTTTGGTCTGGAACCGATCGGCCAGATCTTGCTGGATGAAAAGCTGGGGTTGCATATTGCTTTTGGCAGATCGGATCATTTTGGTGGGGCAACTGCGCCGGAGCATTTCCGCAATCCGGCCAATGTGATCCATATCGATCGGATTTACATTCCGGCCACCCAGCCGGCAATTCAGGTCCGTTCGGTTCTTCTGGAAAACGAAGACGGATCAGCTGTTGAGCTAATAAAAGACGGACGCTACACAATTTTTTGAGTATCTGACCAACGCGAAATCGGCCAGGAGAAAGCAGGCGGAAGGAAAAATGATTGGTGTTGTTGGAGGAGTGGGACCCTACGCCGGTCTGGATCTGGTCAAGAAAATTTTTGATAACAGCCTTGCCGAGTGCGATCAGGACTATCCGGCGGTCATCATGATTTCGCAATCCGCCAAAATTGCTGACCGCACTGCCTATTTGCTGGGGGAGATCTCGCAGAATCCGGGTGAAGGGCTGGCTGAGGTTGTTTTGGCGCTTGAACGGGCCGGGGCCTCAGTCGTGGGAATCCCGTGCAATACGGCTCATGCTCCTGCAATCTTCGGTCACATGCGGGAACTGCTGCAGCGGCAGCAAAGCAAGGTTCGAATTCTTCACATGATTGAAGAAACGGTCAATTACATTACCAGGAGCTTTCCGAAGGTCCGCCGGATTGGTGTTCTGGCCACAACCGGTACACAAAAAACGCGCATTTATCCGGAGTTCCTGGAAAAACAGGGCCTTCAGACCATTGTGCCGGATGATGAAATCCAGCAGAAGGTTCACCAAGCCATCTATGATCCGGAATACGGCATCAAAATTCATCCCGTTACGGACAGGGCGCGGGAGACGGTCCATCAGGCACTGGCTTGGCTGTTTGAACAGGGTGCTGAAGCCGCCATTCTGGGATGTACCGAGCTACCGCTGGCAGTTCCGGAGAAAGAAATCGCTGGTCATCCCGTTGTAGATCCTACCTGGATCCTCGCCCGTGCTCTGCTGCGCGAAGTCTTTCCCGAAAAACTCAAGCCGGAAACCTGAGGAATCACACTTCCATCCAACATTTACGATTGAAAAGACGCAGAAAGAAAGGAAAAAAAATGAGACGGTACCTTTTTGCTTTTGCTGGAGCAGCCTGTTTTGCAATTCTGCTGGGAATGCTGGCGTGTGGGACGCAAAAAAAACCGTCCGAAACGGAAGGGCTTCGGTGGGCCGAAGGGATCGTCTGGTACCAGATTTTTCCTGAACGGTTTTATAACGGTCTGAGGGCGAACGACCCGCAGCCCGAAGAAGTGCCCGAAGCGGCAGGTAATCCGGAATGGCGTATACATCCTTGGACGGCTGACTGGTACAAATTTCAGCCCTGGGAAAAGAAAGTCTCCGCGGATTTCTATGACGGGAAGGTGGTTTTTGCCCGCCGTTTTGGTGGAGATTTGATCGGCGTCATTCAAAAACTGGATTATCTGAAAGAGTTGGGCATCGATGCGATCTATTTTAATCCCATTTTCGAGGCACCAAGCCTCCACAAATACGATGGGTCAACCTATCACCATGTTGATGACAATTTTGGACCGGCTCCTGAACGGGACCGGAAACGTCTTGCGGAGGCAAAGGAAACGGACGATCCCGCCACCTGGATCTGGACCAGTGCCGATTCTGTGTTCCTAATGCTTCTTCGGGAAGCCCACCGGCGGGGAATTCGGGTGGTCATTGATGGGGTGTTCAACCATACGGGAACCCAGTTTTTTGCTTTTCGGGATATTTTGAAAAACGGGCCGTCGTCTCCATATGCCCACTGGTATGCCATAACCCGGTGGGATGATCCAACCACACCGGAAAATGAATTTGACTACAAAGGATGGTGGGGGATCAAGTCACTGCCGGAACTGGCGGAAGACGAAAACGGCATCGTGCATGGACCGCGTGAATACATCTTTGCGGCAACTCGTCGGTGGATGGACCCGAACAATGATGGCGATCCCTCGGATGGTGTGGATGGCTGGCGCCTCGATGTAGCGCAGGAAGTGGCCCCCGCCTTCTGGAAAGAATGGTATGCGCTGGTGAAATCCATCAATCCATCTGCTATCACGGTTGCGGAAATCTGGGAAGATGCCTCGGAATGGATCCGCGACAGACGCATGGATGCTACCATGAATTACTTATTTGCCAAAGCGGTCGTGTCGTTCTTTATTGACAGAAAGAAAGCCATTTCCGCCGAAGAATTTGCCCGCCGTCTGAATGAAATGATACAGCGGTATGGGCAAAAAGTGGTGCTTCGCCTGTGGAACCTGGTCGATTCCCACGATACCGACCGTCTGGCATCCATGATTGTTAATCCGGACCGGGATTACGACTGTGACAACAGTCCAAGGTGGAATCCAGATTACGATGTGCGAAAACCCACTGCCCGGGAAAGAGAAATCCAGAAGCAAATCGTAGCCTTTCAGATGACCTTTCCGGGGGCGCCTGTGATTTATTACGGAGATGAAGCGGGAATGTGGGGCGCCGACGACCCGGACGACCGCAAGCCGATGGTATGGCCGGAATTTGAATATGAGCCGGAGCGATCCCATCCGTTGCCCGGGAAAACACGCCCACCGGATTTAAACAGGTTTGATGACGAGTTATTCCGCTATTACAAGAAGTGGATTGCGATCCGCCACCGGTATGCTGTGCTGAAGTACGGAAATTTCCAGGTACTGGATCAACTGACGGAAGGAGATCTATTTGTTTTCGAGCGGAAGTTTAGCGGCCAGAGATTCATTGGGATATTCAACAGGAGCGCGAAAGAAATGCGGATCAATTTGCGAAAAATTCTCTTGAAAAGAAGGGCGCTGAATCTGTGGACTGGAGAGACGGTCAGCGATGACAGAGAGAATTCCCTGATACGGATCGGTCCGAGGGGTTTTCTTGCACTCCTCGAAGAATAGGGGGAGGGTGGCCAGACGAAAAGGGATGCGTGAGGAAAAAAGATGTGATATATTTATTTCCTTTGAATAGATGAAAGAATGGGGTGTGAACCGGCTCACGGAGGAACAGACATGACGGTTCTTGAAAAGGTACGCCAGAATATCATACCGCCAGAAATAAAAACGATTGCTCAGGAAGAAAGAATTGCACTGGAAACACTCCTGGATGAGATCCGTCACGGCCGGGTAGCGGTGCCGTGGAACCCCAGGCATACGCGGTTGAAACCGATCGGCATCGGGCGGAGGTTGCGTACTAAAGTTAATGCCAATATCGGGACATCGCCGCGGGCCTGCCAGATCGAAGATGAGCTGAAAAAACTGGAGATCTGTGTTCGGTACGGTGCTGATACGGTAATGGACCTAAGTACAGCAGGGGATCTTGATAAAATCCGCCAAATGATTATTGAACACTCGCCTCTGCCGGTAGGGACGGTGCCCATCTATCAGGTTATGGTAGAGCACCCGGACCCTGGTGAGGTGCGTGCACACCACATTCTGGATACCATCCGCAAGCATGGAGAACAGGGCGTGGATTTCATCACAGTGCACTGTGGGGTCACACGGGATAAGATCCCTCTCGTGAAAAATCGGGTCGGTGGGGTGGTATCCCGGGGTGGATCTTTCATGATCAAGTGGATGCAGCAAACAGGGCAGGAGAACCCGCTGTACGAGAAGTACGATGAACTGCTGGACATTGCCCGGGAGTACGACATGACGTTGAGTTTGGGGGACGGGCTGCGTCCTGGTGCCATTGCCGATGCCTCAGATGAGGCCCAGCTTTCGGAACTTGAAACCATTGCCGAACTGGCCAGCCTGGCCCTGAACCGTGGTGTGCAGGTTATGATTGAAGGCCCAGGACATGTACCTCTGCATAAAATCAGAGAAAACATGGAGATTCAGCAGAAGCTTTGCAAGGGTGTTCCGTTTTATGTCCTCGGCCCCATTGTAACCGACATTGCTCCTGGCTATGATCATATCACCGGGGCAATTGGTGGAGCGCTGGCCGCTTTCTATGGTGCTGCATTTTTGTGCTATGTGACACCCGCAGAGCATTTGCGATTGCCAACCATTGAGGATGTGAAAGAAGGAATCATCGCTGGACGGATCGCCGCACACGCTGCAGATCTTGCCCTGGGAAAGCCGGGCGCCCGCGATTGGGATGATGAAATGTCCGCTTACCGCTACCAGCTCAATTGGCCCAAGATGATTTCGCTGGCCATTGATCCTGAAAAGGCGGAGCGCTACCGGAAAGAAAGCCATATTCAAGACGATGCTCCGGAGTGTAGCATGTGCGGAGAATACTGTGCGGTCAAAATTAGCCGGGAGGTATCCGAACTGCAAAAGTAGCAGAAATCGATACGGGCATGGCAGATCTCTGGCATCTGGAAATGGAAGCCACGGTTTGTTTTGGGGGATTCCACTTAAATAGTCCTTCGGCATAGATGTTCTTCCTGTATTCCTTTCCGGCAAGGATGTTTTCCAGGGAACCACCGTCTTCTTTTGCACAGAGCTTTTACACCTGTATTTTGTTGATACAGACAAAAAAAGTGTTTCTGATCTGTATGATTCCAGGATATCTTTGAACTACATTAAAAATCAATACGTTACGAAATTTTGTCTTCCCGTTAATATTGGTACGCTGGTTGCTGTTACAGCAAAAGAAAAAGCGAAACAAGAACAGGGAAAAAAATATGGCTCACCATTCTTATGTGACCGTCATTCTTCTTGGGGACGCTCCATTGACTGCCATCCGGGAATCCCTGAAATCCGTTGAACAGCTTCACTATCCACATGATATGTTGGAATGTTTGCTTTTACTTCCCCCGCAGAAACCACAGCCCCGCTTGACCGCGTACCGGCTGTTAATTCGAACTATTCAATTTGATCTTCCGTTGGACTGGAGTGTGCGTTCCGCCGTCTGGGAAGGGCTGGATTTCTCCAGAGGGGAACTCATTCAGATACTCAGCGGAAAATACCGCATCCATCCCGATTGGCTTGCAGATGCCGGTCAGTTGATAAGAGATCGCAGGTTATTCGGGGTGACCGGTCAAATTGATGGGAAAAAGGAGCATCAGGGGGGGATATGGCCAGAAAACGTAGAAAATAGGATAAGGATGGGGCTTTTTGACCGGGGATTTTTGCGGTATGTGCGGTTGAGAGAAAACTGGCTGGCTTCCACAGAACCGCCCGGGCCGCCTCTGGAAAACCGTCTGGCTGCAATTGACCGTCCCATGGCCTGGACCGCAGCAGATTCTTGGGTGACAGGGAAAAGCGCAGAGCCGGAAAGTGGATGGAGAAATGTGATCCGAAAGATCATCAAAGCGAATTTGTAAGACTGGAGAAATTATGGGCGTACGATCGGCTGTTCTGGTTCAACCAGAAATAAACGAAACAGAAACCATAGAAGGAACCCGTGTTTCTAAACGGGCGCTCTGTTATGATGCTTCCAAGAACCGGTATTCCATTGTTCCGGGTTCGGTTCCCCCACATCTTTTCTATTCCATGGAACTTGGGGCACGCTGTCTGTTTGAAGCATGGCCATTCTTTCAGGGAAATCTGCTTGATATCGGGTGTGGAAAGAAACCCTATCTTTTGTTTATTGAGTCCTTGGTTTCCCGCTACATTGGCATCGATCTGCCGGATTGGGTTGGCGAAAACGAATCGGATATCTGGGCTGACGGACAGCGTCTTCCTTTCCGGTCTGGAAGCTTTGATACCGTCCTCTGTACCGATGTTTTGCATCAGGTTCCTTCTCCCGATATTCTGTTCAGAGAGATTAACCGGGTGCTGAAAGAAAATGGCCATCTGGTTCTGCTGGTTTCCAATGATTTCAGCGCCTCTCCGGAACGGCCCACTTATGCCCATTTTACAGCAGAGGGACTGCGTCTTTTGACCGAATCGGCTGGATTCAATGTTATTGTTCTTCGCTCTAAAGGTCGCCTGGTTCCTTTTTTCTTCAACCTGGGAATTCAAATAACCTACCGGGCCATTCAGAAGTTGCGGAAAAAGGATCATAATGACTGGCTTTTCAAAAAGCCAAATTCGTTCTGGTTCCACCGGATTATGCTGGGGCTACAAAAGCTCCTTCTCGCGTTGACTCCGGAACGTTCATATGGTGCTTCCGTGGAGTGGATGGTTGGTAAAGATCCACGTGTTATTTCCGGCCATTTTCATCTGGGATATCTTCTGGTTGCCAAGAAAGTGTTTTACCCGGAAGAATGGACGGGAACCGCTGATCCGGTTCCGTATGAAATATTCCCGTCCTGAATTTGTTTCCGGGATGCCAAGATGCGTACCTGAGAAGATACCGCGAGGGGGCTTTAAATACCTGAGGTTTTAAGGCTGCTTTTCAACCTTGGTGCCCGAAAATCCCCCGGTCCATACGCCAAATATTCCGCCATTTCGGATTCGACAGAACGGTGTCCGGATCTCCAATCTGCAGAAGCGGTTTTCGGTTGCGTAAAATACCTTTTTGTTTGTCTTTTCTCTGTATTTTGTTTTCAGGTAAAATTGAAATTGGGCAAAAAAGGGGACTTAAAAGGGCGGGTTTTTTCAAAAAAGCCCTTGAGGGCTATAGTTCCCCAAGGGCTTTCACATATTCATCCATCTCTTGGCGGGTCCGTTTTTCGGTCACGGCGACCAGCAAAAGGTTTTTCCACTCAGGATTGTACCGTCCGAGATCCAGGCCGGCAAAGATCCGTTTTTCTTTTAGTCTCTGAATGACGTTGGCAGCCGGAACAGGGCATTCAACGGTGAATTCTTTAAAGAAAGGTGCCTTGAAATGCAGAGAAAAGCCGGGTACATCAGCGATATGATTGGCGAGGTAATGGCTTTTCTGAAGGCACTGTTCTGCTACTTCGCGGATACCCTTTTTCCCGAGCCAGGAAAGGTATACGGTTGCAGCAAGGGCGTTTAAGGCCTGGTTGGTACAGATGTTGGAAGTGGCCCGTTCGCGGCGAATGTGCTGCTCACGCGTTTGAAGGGTCATTACAAACCCGCGGCGTCCCTTGGCATCCACCGTCTCACCGATCAGGCGGCCGGGCATACGGCGTACCCATTCTTTACGTACCGAGAAAATACCTAGGTAAGGTCCACCGTAGGAAAGAGCATTACCCAGCACCTGACCTTCGCCGGTGACGATATCTGCCTTGTAATCGCCCGGAGGAGCCAAGATGCCCAGCGAAATGGGATCCACGGAGGTGATATACAGGGCATTTGCCGAATGAATGAGTTGTTCAGCTTCAAAAACTTCTTCAAGAGCGCCGAAAAAATTGGGGTGCTGAAGCACCACCGCACAGGCGGGCTGTTCCAGCAAAGTTTTCAAATGGTCCAGGTCGGTCTGCCCGCTATTCGTGAGGCGGATTGGCTCCACAGCAATCTGCTGGCCGTGGCAATAGGTCTGAATAATTTGCCGATAGTTTGGATTTACGCCTTCGGAAACCAGGACGCGATCAATCCGTTTTTGGCCATGGGCCATAAGAACGGCTTCCGCCAGGGCAGATCCTCCGTCGTACATGGATGCGTTGGTGACTTCCATGCCCGTCAGTTCACAGATCATAGTCTGGTATTCAAATGCGGCCTGCAGGGTGCCCTGGCTTACTTCTGGCTGGTAAGGGGTGTAGGCAGTGTAAAATTCCGATCGTGAGAGAATTGTATCCACAACGGATGGGACAAAGTGGTCGTAAGCACCTCCCCCCAGAAAGCAGGCATAATCCCACATAGTTTTGTTTTTGCCTGCCAGTTCGCGAAGCAGCTTCAGAGCCTCCAGTTCAGATAAAGGGGCTGGCAGGTTCAGATCGCCATGAAAAAGGAGGCGAGAAGGAATTTCGTTGAGGAGATCCTCGAAAGATGATACCCCCAGCGCTTTGAGGATTTCCTCCTCCTGCCGGGATGTATTCGGGATGAAAGGCATGGTTCATCCTCCCGTAAAATATAGGGTCTGGTTCCGGATCAGGAAACCAGATTCCGGTACTCTTCCGCAGACAGCAGATTTTCCAGCTCCGACGGATCCGATAGTTTAACTTTGATAATCCATCCCTCTCCGTAAGGATCCTCGTTGATCAGGTGAGGGCTGTCTTCAAGCAGTGTATTGACCTCCACCACCTCCCCGGAAACGGGCGCAAAAAGATCGGTTACCGTTTTTACCGCTTCAATGGTGCCAAACGGTTCCATTTGCTGGACAAGATCACCGATCTGCGGCAATTCGACGTAGACGATGTCGCCCAGTTCGCTCTGGGCGTAATCGGTAATTCCGATAATGGCAATGTCATCCTCGACTAATACCCATTCGTGCTCTTCCGTATATTGAAGATCCTCAGGAATCTCCATAGCCTTCTCCTTCTTTTTGGTTTTACTGGTTTTCGCCTAAGAACCTTTCCAGAAAGTTAATATCGTAATTTCCGCTGCGGAATTCTTGCGCACGCAGGATTTTCAGATGCAGGGGGATTGTGGTATGGATTCCTTCGATAACAAATTCTTCCAGACATCGTTCCATGCGCTTCAGGGCTTCCTCCCGGTTGCGGCCATGGGTGATCAGCTTTGCGATGAGCGAATCATAGTAGGGTGGAATCGTATACTGAGCGTACGCGTGGGTATCAACGCGCACACCAAATCCCCCTGGGATGTGAAAATAGGAGATCTTTCCTGGACTGGGCATAAAGTTCTTATCTGGATTTTCAGCGTTGATGCGGCACTCAATCGCGTGACCGCGCATTTTCATCGGGAAGGTATCTTGAAGTTTTTCACCTGCCGCCAGGCGGATCTGTTCTTTAACCAGGTCCAGGCCAAAAACCATTTCGGTAACGGGGTGCTCCACCTGGATTCGCGTATTCATTTCCATAAAGTAGAAGTTGCCATCGCTATCCATCAAGAATTCCATCGTGCCGGCGCTGCGGTAGCCTACAGCCCTGGCTCCTTTTAGAGCAGCCTCCACCAGTTGCTGGCGCTTTTCCTCGTCAACGGCCGGAGAAGGCGACTCTTCAATCAGTTTTTGATGTTTGCGCTGGACAGAACATTCCCGTTCCCCGAGGGCAATGATGTTGCCGTAGTTATCCCCAAGAATCTGTACTTCAATATGCCGCGGATTAACCAGATACTTTTCAAGGTACAAATCCGGGTTGCCAAAAGCGGCCTGCGCCTCAGCCTGGGCCATCTGGTAGGCATTTTCCATTTCCTCTTCAGTCCGGACAATGCGCATTCCTTTTCCGCCCCCACCAGCAGCGGCCTTCAGCATTACAGGATAGCCAAATTCCTTTGCCAGGGATCTGGCTTGATCCACACCGTTCAGTACGCCTTCGCTGCCCGGAATGGTGGGAACTCCGGCTTCCCGCATGGTACTTTTTGCCAGAGCTTTGTTGCCCATTTTGTCGATCACCGAAGCGGGGGGACCGATAAATTGAATATTGCATGATTCTGTAATGTCTGCAAAGTGGGCATTTTCTGCAAGGAAGCCGTATCCCGGGTGAATGGCATCTACGTTCGTAATTTCTGCCGCACTGATGATGCGTGGAATATTCAAATAGCTTTCGTAGCTGGGCGGTGGACCAATACATACGGCCTCATCCGCAAATCGCACATGGAGAGAGTCGGCGTCCGCTTCGGAATAAACAGCCACCGTATGTATTCCCAGTTCTTTGCAGGCGCGGATAATCCGCAATGCAATTTCCCCGCGGTTTGCAATCAGGATTTTCCTAAACAACCTCCACCCCGAATATTTTTTTCCGGAATCAGTCCAGACGTACCTTGAAAAGAGGCTGGTTGTATTCCACTGGTTGCGCGTTCTCTACCAGAATGTCCACAATGGTGCCGCTAACCTCGGCTTCGATCTCGTTCATCAGCTTCATGGCCTCGATAATGCACAGCACCTTCCCAGGTGAGATGTGATCGCCCACTTCCACATAAGGGTCCGCATCCGGAGCAGGTGCGCGATAGAATGTGCCAACCATTGGAGACCGGATCTCCACGATCTTTCCGGCTTCTTCGGGAGCGGCTTCTACCGGTCTGGGTTCTGCTTTCTCTTCAGGTGGTGAAACGGCAGGCGTTTCCGTTTTGGGAGGAACTGCCGGAGACGCCTGTGTAGAGAGAACAGCGGTTGGTTCTGCGACCGGTGGCTGAACCGGAGCGGTGGTTACGGTATGATTGTTGGAGGATTTCGGATATTTAATGATTCGAACCTTTCTTCCCCATCGGGAAACTTCGAGCTCGGCAATATTGCTCTCTTCAACAATTTTGATGAGTTTGCGGATCTCGCTCGCTTTCATAAGACCTCCTTACGTCGCGGCATCGGGCCCAAGGCTATACCCGTTCAACGTACTCGTTGGTTCTTGTGTCGATTTTTACAATATCTCCTTCTTCAATAAACAGCGGGACCTGGACCACGGCCCCGGTTTCCAGTTTGGCCGGTTTCGTACCGCCCGAAACCGTGTCCCCGCGAACGCCCGGCTCCGTTTCTACTACTTTGAGCTCCACAAAAAACGGCAGTTCGATACCGACAGGAGTCGTTCCGTGGAAGAGAATCTCCACATCATTGCCCTCTTTCAGGTAATTGATGGCGTTGCCCAGAAAATCACGGTCCACAGCAATCTGCTCATAGGTTTCTTTGTCCATAAAATAGAACTGTTCTCCGTCGCGGTAGATGAATTGCATGGGTTTTTTCTCAACCCGAACGTCCTTAACTTTTTCCTCAGAACGGAAGGTGCGATCCACAATGCGGCCTGTTTGCAGGTGTTTCAGCTTGGTGCGAACAAATGCGCCACCTTTCCCGGGCTGAACCAGCTGTGCTTCCACAATCGTCCACAGTTCGCCGTCAAGTTCCAGAACCATTCCCGAACGGAAGCTGGACGCTTGCGCCATAAACATCCTCCCATTTGAAAACAGAATTTCTGAAAATCCAGCTGAATATAATAGGAAACACCCAAAATGTCAATAAATTTTGCCTGAATTGGCTCCATGTGTATTATCAAAAAAAACAATGAATTAATGGCCCAATTATTGCATTTTTGTTGAATTTCTGTAACAGCTCGCCAGGGCAAAATTAGCCCAGTTTTTTCCCATTCTCCGGCGCATGCAGAGCCTGATACCGTGCCCGAATGTTTTATTGTGCGAAAGAGCCGGATTTCGTATATTTGGCAAGTGCAAAAAAGGGAGGCAGATTGACCCATTCCGGCAAAAATATGCTTCAGTGGTTGTTCCGGCTGACTATCGCTATCGCCGCCCTGTATGTGATCGCTTCGCAACTGGGCAAATTACAGGATTTTGCCGCTGCATTCCGCAGTGCACGGCTGAGCTATTTTGTGGCTGCCACTTTACTGGTGGGATTGAATTTCTGGATCCAGTACCGGAAGTGGGCATTTCTCCTACGGCGTGGCATGTTGCAGGTAACCGCTGGACAAGTTGTTGGGTCCATTCTCGTCGGATATACCCTTGGCATCGTCACGCCAGGACGCTTGGGAGAGCTGGGCAGAGGATTGTTTTTCGAAAACGGCAAAAAACTGCACGTTTCATCCCTGGCTGTGGTGGATAAGTTTTCCAATAATCTTTTTATCCTGATCAGCGGTCTGTTTGCCCTTTACCTTTACGCGTTTGTACTGCGACCTGAATTTGCTTCTTTGCGCTGGATTTTCTGGACACTATTTGGAACGATCCTGTTCAGCATCTCTTTTTTCTCTTTAAACAGGCACCGGTGCCTAACCTCTTTGTCGCGGCGGCTCTCCCACGGTGCATTCAGGAAGTTAAGACCGCTCGCCACCATTTTGGCCGCACTGGACCGAAACACAGTGGCCAAAATATTTCTATTTTCCTCGGCCCTTTACGCCGTTACCTTTTTACAATTGTTTCTTTTTCTGAATGCGTTTGCGCCTTATCCGTTGTGGCCAGTTCTGGTGGGAATAGTCCTGGTTTTCTTTTTCAAAACCATTTTTCCGGTTTCTCTGGCAGATCTTGGTGTCCGTGAAACCGCTGCGGTTCTTTTTCTGGGAGGGCTGGGCGTCGGAAAAATCCATGCCTTTGAAGCATCCCTGTTGCTATTTTCAGTCAATATCCTTTTACCCAGCGTACTGGGACTTGCTCTGCTGCCCAATGTGTCGCTCTTTCAAGTCCGGAAATGCGAAGAGCCGCCCGAAATGGACCTTTCTCCTTTGGCAGAAAAAAGCAAGTAAAGCTCCATGAAAATGGAGATGGGAAAATAAATGCTGCATTGTGCAAGGAGCAGGAAGGGAGCTGGATTGTTTTTTTTATTCGCCAGCAGGATGGGTGGGACGCCTTTACCCGTCCAAAAAAATATTTCCCTTTTTCTATTCGCCCGTGCCCTAGAAGGAAACAGGTTCCTTTTATTATTTGCTTTTTTTCTATTCGCCTGTTTGTCCCGTCCCGACGTGATTTTCCCCTCCAAAATTGCCTTTGAACATATTTTGATTGACGAAAGGCCGCCATCGGGAGATGGCTGCTGTCTGGATGTTTGCGCCGTCGGTGATCTTGACATGGATGGGAAGATGTCATGGTAGGGTCACAAAATTCGGTAGGAATTGAGTGGCACCGGGCGAAGGACTGGCAAAAGTCTGTGGTTTCAGCTGGAGATTTTACCACCGATGGTGAAGTTGTAGACCTGGACCGGGATGGCGATGGTGATATTTTGACCAGCTGTATCTCCAGGGATCAGGTGGAATGGTACGAAAACCCAGGTAACGGATCCAGAGGAACTTGGAAACGGCACTCTGTGGGAGCAGGGTTTGTTCATGATCTGGCTGCAGGCGCCCTGAATGCGGACGGCTGGCCCGATGTGGTTATCTTCCGCAAATCGTCACGGAATGGAATTCCTTCAAAGCTGAGCTGGCTTGAAATTCCGGGGCAGAGTGGGGAAGGTTGGACGCGCCACCTTATTGATAATCCCGCAGGAGAGGGACTCGATGTTGGGGATATAGATGGAGATGGAGATCTGGATCCTGCTGTGTCCACGCGGTGGTATGAAAATGCAGATGAAACGGGACAGCATGGGGGATGTATCTGGTTGGCAAAGGCTGGGAACCGGACTGCCGCCCGGCCGGGCATCGCTGATATTGATGGAGATGGTAAAAAAGACATTGTGCTGAACCAATTGGAGGGACAAAGTTGGATTTCATGGTTTGAGAATCCAAGCTGGATGGAACACCGTATCTCCTCTGAGGAACTCGAGGGAGTCCATTCCCTGGAGATAGCCGGTTTTGATCTGAATGGTGATGTGGATGTTTTTGTGAGTGAGATGCACAAAATTCAAAAAACGCCTGATAGTATTCGAGAACATTCGGTTGGGGGATAGCTGGCAAAGTGTTGTTTTCGGAACAGGAAGAGCCCATATTGCCCGGATTGGGGATGTGGATGGTGACAGGGGTACGGATATTGTCGGAAAAAATTATAGCGGGCGGAAAGCGGTCGAATTCTGAAGAAACCGACTCCGGGGGAATAGCAGCTAAAGTATACGGTGGACCTAAAGAGCTAGGGGCAGCAAAATTGTTCGTGAGAGAACAAAAAGAGAGGGAGGAAAGATGAAAAAGAACCGTCGCTGGATTTTATGGGGGCTTCTGGCGGTTTTAGTTGCCGGAAGTTTTGGGTGCGGCAAAAAAGCTCCCAGACGGTATTCGCTGGAAAGTCTGATGTCAATCCCGAGGACATTTGGAAGTTCGTTTTCCCGGGATGAAAAGACCATCGCCTACATTTCCAATCGCTCGGGACAATTCAACATCTGGACTGTGTCCGTATCGGGAGGTGAACCGGTTCAGCTAACAAAAAGCCAAAATAGTATCCTTTTTGCAACCTACTGTCCAAACCAGGATTCAATTCTTTTTATGCAGGATTTCGGCGGCAATGAAAATTTCCATTTGTTTATCATGCCTGCTCAGGGCGGAGAGCCCGTGGACCTTACTCCAGGTGAGAAGGTTCGAGCTCAATTTGGTATGTGGAGTTACGATGGCAACGCCTTTCTATATCTTTCCAATGCCCGGGACCCGCGTTTTTTTGATGTCTACCGGATGGATTTGCCGTCCCTGAAATCGGTAATGATTTACCGGACAAAAGCCACAGAAACCCTGGCCGCTGCTTCCCGGGATCTGAATAAACTGGCTTTCAATATTTTTAATTCGGCAGTAGATCAGGATCTGATGATTTACGACGTGGAAACCGGAGAGGCCCGCCTTCTTACAGAGGGGGAAGGGGAAGTCTACAACGAGGCGGTAGATTTTTCCCCCGACGGAAAAGAACTTTACTATTTATCCGATGAAGGAGGAGAATTCATCAAGCTGAAGAAGATTAACCTTGAAACATTGGAAGCTCAGGTCGTAAAAGAGGCGAATTGGGACATTGTGGATGCGGGTTTTTCCCATGATGGTCATTATTTTTACACGGTAACCAACGTGGACGGACACCGTGTGATTGAAATCACCAGGGTGGAAACCGGAGAACCCGTTCCTCTCCCTGACATGCCGGATGTGGAGATTTCAGGCCTCCATTTTTCCCGCTCGGAAAAGTATCTGGCCTTTTATGCCAATGGCGACACACGTCCCAATGATCTGCATCTGCTGGATCTGGCCAAAGGGAAAGTCAGGCAGCTAACCGAGAGCTTGCCAGATTCAATTGACCGTGAAGACCTGGTTGAATCGGCTTATATCCGCTACCCGACATTTGACGGACGGGAAATTCCTGCGTATCTCTACGTTCCCAAAAACCTGGAAAAGGGGAAACAGTATCCGGCCATTATTTCCGTTCATGGGGGGCCAATGGCGCAGGTTACCAGAGGGTTTGATCCGGTAACGCAGTTTTTTGTCAACCATGGCTATGTGGTTCTGAAGCCCAATGTCCGTGGCAGTACCGGATTTGGAAAAAGTTACCATCAGCTGGATGACCACGATTGGGGGGGAGCTCCTCTGCAGGATGTTATCTGGGGCAAAAAATATCTGGCAAAGCTGGGTTATGTTGACACCAGCAAGGTTGTTATTATGGGAGGTAGTTACGGCGGCTACATGGTTCTGGCCGCGCTGGCTTTTGCCCCCACAGAATTTGCCGCCGGCGTTGACATTTGCGGACCTTCCAACCTGCTTACACTGCTGGCCACAATTCCACCCTACTGGGAGCCATTCCGCAACTATTTTTACCGCGAGGTAGGCAATCCCGAAACGGAAGCAGATTTTCTCCGCGAGAGATCGCCTTACTTCCACGCTGAAAAAATCATCCGGCCCTTATTTGTGGTTCAGGGTGCCAATGATCCGCGCGTAAAACAGGCTGAATCCGATCAGATTGTGGAAGCACTGCGGAAAAAGGGCGCCCGGGTTGAGTATTTGATCTTTCCTGATGAGGGACACGGCCTGAGGAAAATTGAAAACCGCATAAAGGCGTATAAGGCCATTAAAGCATTTCTGGACGAAGTACTGAATCTTCCTTCGGTTTAACGGGATCGATGGGGCCCGGGCAATTCCCGGGTCCCGGCATTCGCAAGCGGAATGTGGGACGATGGATTTCCTCGGGATCGACAGGGCCCTTTTTTACTGGATCAACGGCTCCTGGGCCAATCCAGTCCTGGATGTTGTGATGCCTTTTATCACAGCAGAGGAGAGCTGGTTTCTGCCAGGGATGCTGGTTGTTATCTGGCTCCTCTGGAAAGGGAAAAGAAAAGGGCGGCTTGCGGTTCTGGTGCTGGCTGTAGCTATCAGCATTTCAGACCAGATGAGTAGTTCCCTGCTCAAGCCGGTTTTCCGGCGCGAAAGGCCCTGCCGTGTCCTTCCAGAGGTCCGCTTGTTGGACCGCTGCGGTAAATCCTATTCTTTTCCGTCGTCTCACGCGACCAACAGCTTTACGGCCGCCGCGCTTTTTTCCAGATTTTATCCGGGAGGCCGCTGGATCTATTTCGCCGTGGCAGGGCTTGTGGCTCTATCACGGCCCTATGTGGGTGTCCATTACCCGTCGGATGTGGCAGCTGGGGCGCTATTGGGGTGGGCCATCGGATGGGTTGTCTGGTTCCTGCTGCGGCAGCTGGGGCACTACCTTCCTGTTCTGGAAAGCATACTGGGTGAAGAAGAAACGGTAACGGAGACAGAAACGCAGCCTGGAAAAAGGGAGGAATCTGACCGGAGATGACATCCCAACAGAACAGAAAGCTGACAGCGGAAAAAAAGGGCAGGTATGTGGGCTTCTCGTTGCTTGCCGGAATTTTTTGGGGGCTTTCTTTTCCCATCGTGAAATACGGTCTGGGCTTTTTAAAACCTTTCTGGTTTTCGGCCCTGAGAATGGCGTTTGGCTGTTTGCTGCTGATTCCTTTTCTGAAAGACAAAAGGGTTCTGCTACATCTCCGTCCGGAGTACTGGCTGCTGGGAATTTTCAATGCGCTCGGGTTTCTGCTGCAATTTGTAGGAATGCGCTATACATCGGCCAGCAAAGCATCTTTTTACGTGAATACGAATCTGATATTCATCGCCCTTTTCTCCTGGCTGGTGTTCCGGGAGCGGTTTGGTTTGCGGAAACTGGGGGGAATTGTTTTGGCCCTGGCCGGCCTCTATTTCCTGTCCCTCGGGACCCAGCCGATTTCTGCCCTGTTTTCTGGTGAGCTCAAAGGCGATCTGCTGGTTCTGTCCGCCGGATTTGCCTGGTCCTGGTTTGTAATTATAAACAAGCGCGTTGTCGGGGATGCGCGCCAGAGTGTGCTGGAAACGGTTACTCTTTTCCTCTTTACCACGTCACTTCTGATGCTTCCGGTGGCCTTCTTGTTCGAAGGACTTCCTGGACCTGTGTCCTCCAGAGGGTGGGTCGTTATTCTGCTTTCCGCTAGCGTTGCGCTTGCATTGCCCTTTTATCTTTGGACACTTGGGCTGGAAGGATTGACTCCGACGGTTTCCGCCCTCCTCATTCTGGTGGAAATTCTTGTGGCGACGGGTATTTCTTTTCTGTTTCTTGGGGAAAGGTTGCAGCCTATCGAACAGTTTGGCGCTTTTCTTTTGCTGGTGGCCATGGTTCTGGCTTCGCTGGGTCCAGAGGAGGAATAGAGCGTGAAAGTGTATTTTGTGCTTCAGGACGGAAGTGATCCGGAAATTCAGGCTGCCTATTCGGCTCTGAAAAAGGTATCACCTTTCCCGGTGCAATCGGTCCGTGCGGAAGAGACTGGCAATTTGCAGTGGCCGGGGATCCTCTGGTGGCATGCGCCCGGTCCGGTCCAATTTTCATCAGGCAGGGACGAGCGAATTCGGAACGGTGTGGAAGGATTTCTCCGCCGGGGGGGACGGGCTTTATTCAGCCTGTACGCTGCCTGTTTGCCCGGCGATTGGGGCTGGGAAAGGCCGCCGGTGAATCTAAAAGAAGATCAGCTTTGGGAGCGGCCGGCAGATCTCTTTCAGCTGCGGGGAATCATGGGGCTGGCGGCCCATCCGCTATTTCGGCCGTTTCATGGCGGCGTATTCACCCTCTGTCCGGACCAGGGCGACCGCATAATCCGCGTGGGCTATCGCGGTAGTGACCGGATTCCGGAAAAAGTGCGCATTCTGGGGGTGGAAAGAAGCTACATTGCATTTGACGACCGTGTGAAGATCCTCTGGGAGAACCCGTCTATTCCGGGCTGGTATCTGTGTGTCGGTGCTCATTTCCTGTTTTCTGCGCGAGATCGCCTTTTTCAGGAGCACCGTTTTCGTCTGCTCCGGGAGATTCTCCTGTATCTTAGCGGGAGCCAACCCTACCGGCTGCGTAAAAATATCTGGCAGTCGGCGCAAGGGCGTCGCTCCCTCCCGCAGAAGTGCCTTCCGGCGCGCTTGTTCTGCTGGGAACCGCCGGAAAAGGTTCTCTCACGGAACATGCGGCCTTTCCAGATTCAGATGCCGGGCAGTCATTTCTGGGACCTTGCTAACCCGAAGCTGCTAGTAATGGGGCAGGAAAACGGAACGGTTCGCGAGGTGTGGGCCCATCCGCTGCGGGCCTTCCGGAATCTGGAATTCAAGCTTGGCTCTTCCGGTGAATTGGTGCCATTTTCGGAGCTAGCAAAACAACTGGAAATATGGCCGGGTATGTTGCGGTGGGAGTGGCAGGGCAATAGCGGGACGTGTACCGTGAAGATTTGGATTCCCGAAAATGGTGCGGTGTTTGTTGTGGAGCTGTTCAATGGAACCAGGGATCCGCTTCGCCTGGCCGGTGCGGGCGAGGCTGATTTCTGCCTGATGTGGCCCTACCGCCGGGGTATTTTGCGGAATTTTGCATTGGCAAAGGAAACCCACGGCTTTTTAATCAGGGAGGATTTTACCGGGTATTCCGTTGGACTCTGGGCCGGGCGGGATTTCCAGGTGGTTTCGCTGCGGCGGAAAACAGAACATGGAGCGGAGTCTGTCCGCTTTGATTTTGAGACGGCGGTCCCTGCTGGCGGACGGATGGCACTGCTCTTTTTCGCTCTAAAAGGCCACCCCGACCGCCTTTCGCTAATGCTGGACAGAATAGAGGCCCGTCTCACGCGTTCTGTGGCCCGATACATTTCCGGGCGGGAGCGACAGCGTCCGGAAATCCGCGCGTCAGAGAAAGACCTGGCACGCGCCCTTCACTGGGCGCGCAGCAACTTCCTTGTGTTTAAGGTGGATGACCCGCGGGGGCGGCGCAGCTTTGTGGCCGGCTATGGCACCACCCGTCCCGGATGGTTTGAAGCGCGCCCTGGATATGCCTGGTTCTTTGGCCGGGATTCGCTCTGGTGTGCCATGTCCCTTCTGGATCTGGGAGAATATCGGCTTGTGCGCAACATCCTGAAACAGCTTGCAGATTATCAGGATATTCACGGCAAGATTTTCCATGAGCTAACCACCAGCGGGGTGGTCCATTACGATGCGGCAGATAGCACGCCCATGTTCCTTTATCTCCTGTGGGAGTATTGGAAATATACCGGGGACCTCCGGTTTGTGAAGCAGCTTTGGCCAGCAGCCTGCAGGGCCTTCAGCTATTGCCTTTCTACCGATGGCGATGGGGATGGTCTCATCGAAAATTCCGGTGCTGGCCACGGTTGGATTGAAGGAGGAAAACTCTTTGGGGCCCATGTATCCAATTACCTGGCTGCCTTCTGGATAAAGGCGCTAAGGTCCATGGAGGAAATGGCGCAGGCGGTCGGGGACAGGTCGATGGAAAAGGAATGCCGGCATCATCTGAGGGCAGCCTGCAAGACTTTCGAGGAGAGATTCTGGCTTGAGGACGAGAAGCGTTATGCCTATGCACTGGACAGGAATTTGCTTCCGCGTCGCGATCGGTGTATCATGCCTTCGGTTGCTGTCCTTCTGGGGGTTGGGCAATCAGAAAGATCCCGCGCCACCATGGAGGCCATTGAAACGGCAGGCTTTGTGTGTGATTGGGGGGTGCGAATGCTTCCCGATGACAGTGCGGACTTCCGTCCGGATGGCTATCATTCTGGGGCTGTCTGGCCTTTGTACGGGGGATGGGTTTCCCTTGCGGAATTCCGGCTCGGACGTACCCTGCAGGGGATTTTTCATTGGTGTCATCAGTGGCCATTGATGGAAGATTTTGCCCGGGGCTGTATGCCGGAAGTGTTGCGGGGAGACGTCTACGCATTTGCCGGCATGTGCGAGCATCAGGCATGGAGCGAAATGGCTGTGCTACTGCCGTTCTACCGCGGCGTTCTGGGACTGGTTCCGGATGTTCCCAACAAAACCCTGGCCTTTCGTCCCCAAATCCCGGTGTACTGGGAGAGCCTGGAAGTGAAGAAATGGCAGATTGGGCCTGTGTTGCTCTCATTTACGTACCGCCGAAGCGGTAACCGCCTTGAATTCATATGGAAGGCCCGGACGCAGCAGCGGTTGGATTTGCATATTCACTTCGAGTGGCCGCCATGGTATTCGGTTGTTCCGGACCAAATTTTGAATGAGGCTCAGAGAAATAAAAAAGCATCCGAATTATGCGGTCACGTGAAAGGCCCGTTGCCGGGTACCTTTCGGGTCGGTTTTCGGTTAAAAAAGGCCATCCAGTTTATTCCGGCACTGTTTCGGCCCAGGGCGGGAAACCCTTCTGAAGGATATGTGCCGGTCCGCGAAGAATTCGACGGGAACTGTTACCGCATCGTGGTGCACGGTCCGGCGGGACGGACGTACCGCGCTAGATTGTTCTGTGTGGGGCAAGCGGTGCGGGAAATCCGCGGCGCAAATATCGTTGAAAAAAAGCACGAGTTCTATCATATTGAGTTCACAATTCCGGTTTCCCAAAATGCAAAATATGCCGAACATTTCATTGAGGTTTTTTCCAACTAACCGGCCGTTTTCTAATGAGAGCATAAAACAGGCGGTGTTTATTCAGAAAGCAAAATGAGGGATTGATAATGGTGCGCGAATATCCCATTACCCTCCAGAGCAGGGGAGCTCAGCTGGTAGGAATGGTTCACCAGCCGGAAAGAGAAAAGATTCAAACAGCCGTAATCTTTTGTCATGGGTTTACAGGGAACAAACAGGAGAACAAAAGACTCTTTGTGGAGGCGGCCCGGCATCTGGCGCGGTTGGGGTATTGGGCCCTTCGGTTTGATTTTTTCGGGTCTGGTGATAGCGCCGGTGAATTTCACGAATCGCGCATTTCCATCAACATCGAAAATCTTCGGGATGTGATTGGCTGGACGCAAAAGGAAGGGTTCGGTCGGGTTGTGGTTCTTGGGATCAGCATGGGGGCGGCGACGGCCATTCTCTGCGCCGAGCAGAGTCCTGTGGACGGGCTGATCCTGTGGTCTGCGGTCCCTGATTTCCGGGAGCTTTTTGAGGCAAAAATGGGCGTGCCGGTGGAGCAAGTGCCCAGGGTTGAACAATTTGAATATGATGGCTGGCTGATCGACCGCCAGTTTTTTGAGGAGGCACTGGGATGGGATGTGCGTTCCGCGTTCCGGAAGCTCAATTTGCCGGTGCTGATGGTACAGGGCGGAGAAGATGAACCGGTTTTCGTGAAAGGATTCGAAACATTTCGCTCAATGAATAAGTCCGGGGTTTCTTTTCATTTCATTCCGGATGCGGGCCATACATTTCAGACCGTAAGACACCGCAAGCAGGTTATTGAAGTGAGCGCAGA
>Ga0209426_1000249_pt1 | contig 72992 bp, 84 predicted proteins | sample Deesub1362B_J571_FD_187697 | JGI IMG/M metagenome (GOLD analysis project Ga0209426, IMG submission 187697) | Deep oceanic, basalt-hosted subsurface ecosystem from Juan de Fuca Ridge flank, Pacific Ocean, CORK Borehole 1362B_J2.571 (SPAdes)... ... | reverse complement strand
TCGATGGAGGTGGAGTTGATCACGCCCATTGCGATGGAGAAGGAGTTGAGGTTTGCGATTCGGGAGGGGGGCAAGACGGTCGGTGCAGGCGTCATCAGCGAAATCCTGGAGTAGGGATAAAAGCCATGATGGAGAGTCAAAAGATCCGGATCCGTCTGAAGGCCTATGATCACAAGATCCTGGACCGGGCCGCCATGGAGATCGTCGAGACGGCGCGGCGCACCGGGGCCAAGGTGGCAGGCCCGGTTCCTTTGCCGACCCGAATCAGCAAGTTCTGCGTATTGCGCTCGCCGCATATCGACAAGAAGTCTCGGGAGCAGTTCGAGATTCGCACACACAAACGGCTTCTGGACATCCTGGAGCCGACCCAACAGACCATCGACGCCTTGATGAAGTTGGAGCTTTCTGCCGGGGTGGACGTGGAGATCAGGCTGTAACCGTAAGTCGAAAACGCTGCGTTCCATCCCAGGCCGGATGTGCATCGTTTGCGGTGCACCCGATGGAAAGTCGGGATGTGGATCAGGGAAGGGGGCAGCAGAGTCCAACTTCCGCTCAAGACGGAGAAGCGGGCATCGAGGGAGCACGCATGAAGGGCATCATAGGTAGAAAGGTGGGGATGACACAGATCTTCGACGGTGAGGGTGGAGTGATCCCCGTGACCGTCATTCAGGCGGGTCCTTGTCATGTGGTCCAGCGCAAGAGCAGAGATGTGGACGGATACGAGGCGGTTCAGCTGGGGTTCGAGGAGGTCAAACCCACCAAGCTCAACAAGCCTCGCTCCGGTCACTTCAAGAAACACGGGGTCCCTCCGTGTCGTGTTCTGAGGGAGTTCAGAGTCGAGGACTCCTCCTCCTTTACCCCGGGTCAACAGATCACGGTGGAGATCTTCCGCGTGGGAGAGAAGATCAAGGTGACGGGTTGGAGCAAAGGACGGGGGTTCACCGGGGTGGTGAAACGGCACGGGTTCAGTGGGGCGCCGGGTTCCCACGGCACCCACGAATATTTCCGACATGGAGGTTCCATCGGTGCGGCTGCTGATCCCGCCCGCGTCTTCAAGGGAAAACGCATGGCGGGACGCTATGGAGGGGAACGGGTCACAGTCCGGAATCTGAAGGTGGTCGACGTTAGGCCTGAGCACAACCTCCTTCTGGTCAAGGGGGCGGTGCCTGGCCCAAGAGGGGGGCTGTTGATTCTCCGCGGCGAAGGAGAATTTCCGGCGGCCGAGAAGGGAGGAGGGCCTTCCACCCCGGAAGGAGAGTCCTCCTCTGCCTGATCCTCTATGGACTCCATGATGAAGCGGGGGTCGTGAAGTCTCAAGTGCGGGAAATCTTCTCCAAACCAGGGGATGGAAGGGAACGGGACGGTCATGCCGAGTGTGGATGTGATCAACGCGGACAATCAGGTGGTCGATAAGGTCCAACTGGACGAGAAGGCCTTCGACGGTCCGGTCAAACCCTATCTCGTCCATGAGGTGGTCCGATATCAGTTGGCCAAGCGCCGGGCCGGGACGGCCAGCACCCGCAATCGCGCCCTGGTCTCTGGGAGCCGGAGGAAGCCTTGGAGGCAGAAAGGCACGGGGCGTGCCAGGGCCGGATCGAGACAGTCTCCTCTTTGGCGCGGCGGCGGGGTAGTCTTCGGTCCTCAACCCAGGGACTACAGCTTCAAGGTGAACCGGAAGGTCCGGAAGGCTGCTCTGCGTTCCGTGCTCACACAGCGGCTTCGAGACGGGCAGTTGAAGGTCATCGAGAAGCTGGAGCTGCCCGAGATTCGAACCAAGCGGATGGCTGAACTCCTCCAGCGGTTGGGGCTGGATAATGTCCTCATCGTGACCCCCGGACGCGATGAGGTCATCGAGAAGTCGGCCAGGAATATTCCCGGAGTGAAGGTCCTCCCGGTGGAGGGGATCAATGTTTACGACGTCCTTCGGTATCGGGAACTCCTTGTACTGAAGGAGGCATTGCCTGGGATCACCGAGAGGGTGGTGTCATGAAGGATCTCTATCAGGTCATCAAGGGGCCTCTGATCACCGAGAAGAGCACCATGCAGAAGGAAACCTCCAACGCCTACGCCTTTATCGTAGATCGTCGGGCCAACAAGGCTGAGATCAAGGAGGCGGTGGAGAAGATCTTCAAGGTCAAAGTGGCCAAGGTGCGAACCCAGAACGTGAGGGGAAAGGTCAAGCGCTTCCGGCAGTATCAGACCCGGCGTCCTCACTGGAAGAAAGCGGTGGTGACCCTGAAGGAGGGGACCATCGAGATCTTTGAGGGGGCCTGAGCTCCCTCCAGCAGTGGAAGGAGACGATCCGACCGCCGGCATCCATGAAGCGGCGGATCCGAGATGGGGAAGGAACAATGGGGATTAAGACTTATAAGCCCACATCACCCGGCAGACGGTTTATGACCTGTGCCACCTTCGAGGAACTCACCCGCTGGGAGCCGGAGAAATCCCTACTCAGGCCGCTTCACAAGACCGGCGGTCGCAACTGCTACGGGAGGATCACCTGCTGGCACCGGGGGGGAGGGCACAAGCGCCGCTACCGTCTCATCGACTTCAAGCGAGACAAGGACGGGATTCCGGCCAAGGTGGCCAGCATCGAATACGATCCCAACCGCTCCGCCTATATTGCCTTGCTGCATTATGCGGATGGCGAGAAGCGGTACATTCTGGCCCCTCTCGGCCTGCAGGTGGGGGATACGGTCCTCTCCGGGGAGGATGCGGACATCCGTCCTGGAAACGCCCTCCCTCTGAGGAAGATCCCTTTGGGGACCCTTGTGCACAATGTAGAGTTGAAGATCGGCAAGGGCGGTCAGCTTGCCAGAAGTGCCGGCACATACGGTCAGGTCATGGCCAAGGAGGGCCGATACGTCCAAGTCAAGCTGCCCTCGGGTGAGGTTCGGATGATCCTGGAGGACTGCAAGGCCACCATTGGGCAGGTGGGCAAAGTAGACCACGAGAACATCTCCTTGGGAAAGGCGGGTCGGATGCGATGGCTGGGACGTCGCCCCCACGTCCGGGGTGTGGCCATGAACCCCGTCGACCATCCCATGGGCGGCGGAGAAGGAAAGAGTTCGGGCGGAAGACACCCCTGCACACCTTGGGGGGTCCCCACCAAGGGGTATAAGACCCGAAGGAATACCCAGAGCGACAAGTATATCGTCAAACGAAGGAAATCCTAACGGGAGGAGAGGGAGACGCCATGCCCAGGTCCCTGAAGAAGGGCCCCTATGTGGACCCCAAGCTCCTGAAGAAGGTGGAGGAGGCCAAGCGGACGGACAGCCACAAGGTCATCAAGACCTGGTCCAGGCGGTCGACCATCGTGCCCGAATTGGTGGGGCACACCTTTGCGGTGCACAATGGGAAGAAGTTCATCCCGGTCTTTGTCACGGAGAATATGGTCGGCCACAAGCTGGGCGAGTTCGCCCCCACCCGGACCTTCTACGGCCACGCCGGGGCCAAGAAGGCAAAACTGCGCGGCAAGAAGTAAGAGCTCTTCGGCTGTGGGGATATGGTGGGCTTCGGTTCGGAGTGAAGACAGGGTTGGAGCAAGAGGAGATACATGGAAACCAGGGCTGTTGGACGCTACATTCGAATGTCGCCGCGCAAAGCGCGGCTTGTGGTGGATTTGGTGCGCGGGAAAAAGGTCGATGAGGCCTTGACCATTCTGGCCCTTTGCCCCAAGAAGCCGGCCAGGCTGGTGGCCAAGGTGGTGAAGTCCGCTGTGGCCAACGCCACCCAGCAGCAGAATGTGGACGTGGACGATCTCTACATCAAGACCATCCGCGTGGACGAAGGGCCGACCCTGAAGCGGTGGAGACCCAGGGCCTTGGGTCGGGCCACCCGCATCCGGAAGAGGACCAGCCACGTGACTGTGGTCTTGGACGAGGTGTAGCTGACAGCAAGGAGGGGAGTCTTGGGTCAGAAAGTTCATCCCATTGGGTTTCGGCTCGGAGTGATCCGCACGTGGAGTTCGCGTTGGTACGCGGAGAAGAGCTACGGCGAACTCCTCCACGAAGACATTCGGATCCGCAAGTTCCTTAAGAAGCGGTTGTTCAATGCGGGGATCTCCCGGATTGAGATCGAGCGGACGGCCAATCGGGCCACCATCGACATCTATACTGCACGCCCCGGAATCGTAATCGGGAAGAAAGGGGCGGAGATCGATGCGCTCCGAGACGAACTCCAGAGGATGACGGGCAGGGACATCGTCATCAACATCAAAGAGGTGCGAAAGGCCGAGATCGATGCCCAGTTGGTGGCCGAAAACGTGGCTCTGCAACTGGAACGTCGTGTGGCCTTTCGTCGGGCCATGAAGCGGGCCGTCAGTACCGCCATGAAGTTCGGGGCTCAGGGGATCAAGATCCACTGTGCCGGTCGGCTCGGAGGGGCCGAGATGGCCCGGAGGGAGTGGTACAGGGAGGGACGTGTGCCGCTCCATACATTGCGGGCCGATATCGACTACGGCTTCGCCGAGGCCCACACGACCTACGGTAAGATCGGCGTCAAGGTTCACATATTCAAGGGGGAGATCCTCTCCTCCGATTCGCAAGCCAAGCGAAGTGCCTGAGGAGCGATCCGATGCTTTCTCCGAAAAAGATCCGTTATCGGAAGCAACAGAAGGGAAGGATGAAGGGGAAGCCCACGGCAGGGGTGACCGTGGCCTTCGGCGAATATGGACTCAAGACCGTCCAATGCGGATGGATCACGAACCGTCAGATCGAGGCGGCCCGCATCGCCATCACCCGACACATGAAGCGCAGCGGCCGAATGTGGATTCGGATCTTCCCCGATAAGCCCATTACCAAGAAACCCACGGAGACTCGGATGGGCAAAGGGAAAGGGGCCCCCGAGGGGTGGGTGGCGGTGGTCAAACCGGGGAAGATCCTGTTCGAGGTGGATGGTGTGGCGGATGCCGTGGCCCGGGAAGCCCTTCGGCTGGCCTCCCATAAGCTACCTGTGGCCACCAAGATCGTAAGACGGGGAGAGCTGGCATGAAACCCAGCGAGTTGAGAGGTCTCAGCGAAGACGAGCTCAAGGCCAAGGAGGAGGAACTGGTCAGGGAACTGTTTAATCTTCGGTTCCGCCATGCTTCCGGCCAGCTGGACAACACGGCCCGTCTGAAGCAAGTGAGGCGGGACTTGGCCCGTGTGAAGACGATCCTTCGGGAACGTCAGTTGGGCATCCGGTGAATCACAGGAGGCCGTGAGGCGGGGCCCCCCCGTTGGGAACAGGAGGGGAAGCGCCCAGCGAGTTTTCCCTCTGATGCCTTGCTCGGTGTGGGCCCTTTGGAGAGTGAGGAGGTCCGGTTCGAACCGGGAGAATGGGGAAAAGATGGAGAGGAAGAGAGGACATCGTAGGACATTGGTGGGGATTGTGGTCAGCGACAAGATGGATAAGACGGTGGTGGTCCAGGTCGAGCGGCTGACCATGCATCCACGCTTCAAGAAGTATATTCGCAGGCGCAAGAAGTACAAGGCCCACGACGAGCAGAATGCCTGTCGCACGGGGGATCGTGTCCTCATCATTGAGAGCAGACCCCTGAGCAAGGATAAACGCTGGCGGGTCCTGGCCACCCTTGAGAAGGCCCTCTAGCGAGGGTCTTTTGGCGCGCCACGATCCGATCGGCCGGGAATCGGGAGCGGATTGGTCATGATACAGATGCAGACGATCCTGGATGCGGCGGACAACTCCGGTGCCAAAAAGCTCTACTGCATTCGGATCCTTGGGAGCACTCGGAAGCGCTATGCCCGCTTGGGGGATATCATCGTGGTGTCGGTCAAGGAGGCCATCCCCAACACCAAGGTCAAGAAGGGGGATGTCATGAGGGCCGTGGTGGTGCGCACGACCAAGGAGACCCGACGGCCGGACGGCTCCTACATCAAGTTCGACACCAACTCGGCGGTGCTCATCAATCCCCAGAGGGAGCCCATCGGGACCCGGATCTTCGGACCGGTGGCCCGGGAGTTGCGGGCCAAAGGTTTCATGAAGATCATCTCTCTGGCTCCTGAAGTCATCTGATGGGCGAGGGGTAGGAAATCATGGCGCGCAGATGGACACAGCTGAAGAAGGACGATGTGGTGATGGTCATCGCCGGAAAGGAAGTGGGCAAGTCCGGCAAGATCCTGAAGCTCCTCCCCAAAAAGCAGCGGGTGATCGTCGAGAAGATCAACATGATCAAACGGCACACGCGTCCCACAGCCCAATTCAGGCAGGGTGGGATCATCGAGAGGGAGGGCCCCATCCACATCTCTAATGTGATGATTATCTGCCCCAAGTGCAGCGGCCCCGTCCGGATCGGCAAGCGGGTGCTGGAGGACGGCAGCAAGGTGCGGATCTGCAGAAAGTGCGGGGAGATCCTGGATAAGTGACGGTCCTTTCTGTAGCGGGTCGAAAGCTTTCGGGGACCCCTCGGGAGAGCCCGACGGTCAGAGAGACACGGCTGTGAGGTCGAGGCAGATGGCGAGACTCAAGGATTACTATCGGAAAGAGGTCGTCCCGGCCCTGATGAAGGAGCGGGGGTACCGCAATATCATGGAGGTCCCCCGCCTGGAGAAGATCATCGTGAATATGGGCCTTGGGGAGGCCATCCACAATATCAAGATATTGGATTCCGCGGTGGAGGAGCTGGCCCTCATCACCGGGCAGAAGCCGGTGGTGACCCGTGCCCGCCGGTCCATTGCTTCCTTCAAGTTGAGGGCCGGAATGGCCATCGGGTGCATGGTGACCTTGCGTAGGGATCGCATGTACGAGTTCCTGGATCGACTCATCAACGTGGCCATCCCCCGGGTCCGGGACTTCCGGGGCCTCAACAGCCGATCCTTTGACGGCAGGGGGAATTATACCCTGGGGATCCGGGAGCAGATCATCTTCCCCGAGATCGACTACGACAAGGTGGAGAAGGTCAAGGGGATGAACATCACCATTGTGACCACGGCCAAAACGGATGAGGAGGGGTATCTACTCCTGAAGTTGCTGGGGGTCCCCTTCCGAAACTGAGAATGTTCGTCGTGCTTCGCCCTCGGGCTCGGGGGCGAAGATGAGATCTCGAGGGGGTAGAACGGTGGCGAGAAAGGCCTTGATGGTAAAGGCGCAGCGGGAACCCAAGTTCAGCACCCGGAAGTACAATCGTTGTCCCCTGTGCGGTCGGCCTCGGGGATACCTCAGGAAGTTCCAGATGTGCAGGATCTGCTTTCGGACTCTGGCTCTTCGAGGCGAGATCCCAGGGGTGACCAAATCCAGCTGGTAAGCACAGGACCTTTTGGAGGAGGGGAGGACCTTGAGCATGACCGATCCCATCGCCGATATGCTGACCCGGATTCGGAACGCCTGCATGGCAAAACACGAAAAAGTGGACATTCCGGGATCCCGGCTGAAGCTGGAGATCGCCCGAATCCTCAAGGAAGAGGGCTATATCAAGAACTACAAGTTCCTCAAGGACAACAAGCAGGGTGTCATCCGGATCACCCTCAAGTATGAGGAGGACCGGAGGCCCGTTATTGAGGGAATGGAACGGGTGAGCAGGCCGGGAAGGAGGGTTTACATCGGGGCCAAGGAGATACCTAGGGTCCTGGGTGGATTCGGCATCGCCATTCTGTCCACTTCCCGTGGTGTGATGACGGATCGGAAGGCCAGGGAAATGAACACCGGGGGCGAGATCCTCTGCAAGGTTTGGTAGACCATCGCCGGGCTACATGGAGTGGGGCGGAGAGGGATTTCGAGTCCAAACCATGGTGTGAAGGTGAGAAGATGTCTCGGATAGGGAAAATGCCCATTCCCCTGCCGGCGGGCGTGGAGGCCCGACTGGACGGGGATCGTCTCGAGGTGAAGGGGCCCAAAGGAGTCCTGGAGCATCGTATCCCCAAAGGCATCCAAGTGGAAGTGGCCGACGGGGTGATCCGAGTCCAGCGCGAAAGCGACCGTCGTCCGCATCGAGCGCTTCACGGTCTGACCCGGACCCTCGTGGCCAATATGGTCACTGGCGTGACCGAGGGGTTTCGAAAGCAGTTGGAGATCGTGGGGGTGGGATATCGGGCCGAGGTTCAGGGAAACGTCCTGAACTTGACGCTGGGATACTCCCATCCGGTGCGCTACCCCATCCCCGAAGGAATCGGAATCACGGTGGAGCGCAATGTACTAATCACCGTTGAGGGGATCGACAAGCAAAAAGTAGGGCAAGTGGCCGCGGAGATCCGGGCCTTCCGAAAGCCCGAGCCCTACAAGGGGAAGGGGATTCGCTACGTCGGGGAGCATGTGCGAAGGAAGGTCGGCAAAGGATCGGCGGCCGGCCGTTAGAACGAGAAGCGGGGTATACCCCGGATCGACTCCAGTGGCATTGAGGTGGTTCCGTGCTGAGCAAACGCGAGAGGAAGTCTCCCAGCCTTCGGCGGAAGAGAAGGGTCCGAAAGAAGATCTTTGGAACACCGGAGCGGCCCCGGCTTTCCGTCTTTCGGAGCAACCGGCATATGTATGCCCAAATCATCGACGACCTACACGGGCGGACCCTGGCCAGCGCCTCGACGTTGTGTGCCGAGCTCAGGGGTTCCCTGAAATCTACCTCCACCGTGGAGGCGGCCGCTCAGGTGGGTACGCTTGTGGCCAAGAGGGCCCTGGAGGCCAAGATCACCAAGGTCGTCTTCGATCGGAACCGCTACCGGTACCATGGACGCGTAAAGGCCCTGGCGGAGGCGGCTCGAAAGGCCGGCCTCGAGTTCTAAGGAGGGATGCAGGTGGAACCATTGGAGACGCAAGAGAAACAGTACGTCGACAAAGTGGTGCACATCAATCGGGTGGCCAAGGTGGTCAAGGGCGGCCGCCGTTTCAGCTTCAGCGCTGTGGTGGTGGTGGGGGACGAGAACGGCTCTGTGGGGGCCGCGCTGGGCAAAGCCAATGAGGTGCCCGAGGCCATCCGTAAGGGGATCGAGAAGGCCAAGAAGAGCATGATAAAGATCCCCTTGATCAATGGAACCATCCCCCACGAGGTGATCGGGCATTTCGGGGCGGGGCGGGTTCTCCTCAAACCGGCTTCCGAGGGGACGGGCGTCATCGCAGGAGGGGCCGTCCGAGCCGTTTTGGAGGCCGCGGGCATCCGCAATATCCTCACCAAATGTCTGGGGACTCATAATCCCCACAACGTGGTCAAGGCCACCATGGAGGGACTGCGGAGGTTGCGGCATCCGGAGGAGATCGCCAGGAAGCGGAACAAGAAGCTCCACGAAATTCTTTGAGCGGGGGGAGGCGTTCTGATGGCCAACAAGCTCCGAGTGACCCTGATCCGAAGTGGTATTGGCCGCCCCGCGACCCAGCGCAGGACACTGCGCGGGCTGGGGCTGACCCGCATGCATAGAACGGTGACCTTGGAAGATACGGCCGAGATCCGAGGGATGATCCGGAAGGTCTCCCATCTCGTTCGGGTCCAGCCTGTGAAAGGGGAATAGATCATGAGGCTCGATCGACTTCAACCAGCTCCGGGCTCCCGCAAACGGCCCAAAAGGGTGGGACGGGGGCCGGGCTCCGGTCACGGGAAGACGTCGTGTCGGGGTCAGAAGGGACAGAAAGCCAGAACCGGCGCGGGAGTGGCCCCGGGGTTCGAAGGGGGACAGATGCCCCTTCACCGTAGGCTTCCCAAGCGGGGCTTCCGCAATGAGTTCAAGAAACACTACACCATCGTTCACCTGCGGGATCTGGAGCGATTCGAACCCAATACCGTGGTGGATGTGGATCTGCTCAAGAAGGCGGGGCTGGTCCGACAGATGCGCGACGGGGTGAAGGTCCTCTCAGACGGAGAGATTACCAGACCCGTGGTCCTGAAGGTGCACAAGGTCTCGCGGAAGGCCAAGGAGAAGATAGAGGCGGCGGGAGGGCGCGTAGAGGAGATCTGAAGTGCTCGGAAGCTTTCAAGCCATCGGCAAGATCCCGGAGCTGAAGCGGCGCATCTTGATTACATTTGCGCTGCTGGCCGTCTATCGGATTGGAGTTTTCATCCCGGCACCGGGGATCGATACGGCCCAGATAGAGCAGTTTTTTCAGGCCCAAGGAGAGGGGACCATCCTCGGTCTCATCAACATGTTCTCTGGTGGGGCTCTGCGGAGGTTCTCCATCTTCGCCTTGGGGATAATGCCTTACATCAGTGCCTCCATCATCCTGCAGCTCCTTACGGTGGTGGTGCCACACCTGGAGCGGCTATCCAAAGAGGGGGAGGCGGGCCGGAAGAAGATCACCCAGTATACCCGATACGGGACGGTGATCTTGAGCATGATCCAGGGATTCGGCATCAGCGTCGGGCTCAAGCAGATGGGCGTAGTCGTACCGGGGGCGGGGATCGGCTTCCACCTGATGACCATGATCACGCTGACGGCAGGCACCGCGTTCCTCATGTGGCTCGGGGAGCAGATCACCGAGAGGGGGGTCGGAAACGGCATCTCCCTGATCATCTTCACGGGGATCGTCGCCGGCCTTCCGGGTGCTGTCGGAAAGGTGATTACCAAGATCCGCCTGGACGAACTGAGTGTCTTCACGGCATTGGCCCTTCTGGTGCTCGCCGTGGGCGTGGTTGCGGCCATCATCTTCGTGGAACGGGGGCAGAGGCGGATCCCGGTCCAGTATGCCAAACGGGTGGTCGGACGCAGGATGTATGGAGGGCAAAGCACGCATCTGCCGCTGAGGGTGAACACCTCCGGGGTCATTCCCCCCATCTTCGCCTCCAGTGTCCTGATGTTTCCTTTGACCATCGGACAGTTCCTCTCCCCCGACTTCCGCGATGCTTATCCATTCATCCAGCGGGTCATGGACATGATGTCCATCACGCATCCCTTATACAACATCCTCTATGTGGCCCTGATCATCTTCTTTTGCTACTTCTACACCGCCGTGACCTTCAATCCTGTGGATGTGGCGGACAACATGCGCCGATTTGGGGGGTACATCCCCGGGATCCGACCCGGAAAGCCCACGGCGGACTTTATCGACCGGGTTCTCACCAGGATCACCTTCGGGGGGGCCCTTTACCTGGCTGCGGTCTGTGTCCTGCCGCAGTTGCTCATCGCGGAGTTCGGTGTGCCTTTCTACTTCGGGGGGACATCACTCCTGATTGTGGTCGGTGTGGGCCTGGATACAGTGGCCCAGATCGAATCTCACATGCTTGCCCGCCACTACGAGGGTTTCCTAAAGGCGGGGCGAGTGCGGGGACGGGTTCGTTAAAGGAGCGGACGGCTTTTGGGCGAGATCTGGCGAACGGAGGGGCGGAAGATGAAACTGATCCTGTTGGGACCCCCGGGTGCGGGGAAAGGAACCCAGGCCAAGATGCTGGTTCAGGAACTCGGAATCCCTCAGATCTCCACTGGAGATATGCTTCGAGAGGCCGTCAAGGCCGGCTCCCCCATGGGGATGAAGGCCAAGACTTACATGGACTCCGGGGAGCTTGTCCCCGATGAGGTGGTGGTAGGTATTGTGGAGGAACGGATTCAGCAGCCCGACTGCGCCGACGGGTTCATGCTGGATGGATTTCCAAGGACCACGGCCCAAGCCGACGCCCTCACCGAGATGCTGGAGAAGAAGGGTTTGGCCATCGATCATGTCATCTGCATCCAGGTGGATAACGACGAGTTGATCCGAAGGCTTTCGGGCCGGAGGACGTGTAGGAACTGCATGGCCCCCTACCACGTGGAGTTCAATCCCCCCCAGAAAGAGGGGGTCTGCGACAAATGCGGGGGAGAGCTCTACCAACGTGACGACGATCGGGAGGAGGCCATCCGAGCTCGGCTCAAGACCTACGATGCCCAGACCCGGCCCCTCATCGAGTACTATGAACAGAGGGGTCTGCTTCGGCCCGTGGATGGCTCGGGCCGGGTGGAGGAGGTCTTCGGACGGATCCGTCAAGTGCTCCGATAGGAGTCCACGGTTTCCAACTGGACGGAGAGACCATGGCCAAAGAAGAACCCATTGAGGTGGAAGGTACGGTGATCGAGCCCCTGCCCAACGCCATGTTTCGGGTGGAGCTCGACAACGGACATCGAATCCTGGCCCATATCTCCGGGAAGATGAGGATGCACTTCATCAAGATCCTCCCGGGGGATCGGGTCACCGTCGAGCTGTCCCCGTACGATTTGACGAGGGGTCGGATCATCTACCGGGCCAAATAGCCCGCCACCGGAAGGAAGGTCCGAGATGAAGGTCCGAGCTTCGGTCAAGAAGATTTGCGACAAGTGTAAGATCATCCGTCGAAAGGGGATCGTTCGAGTGATCTGCGAGAACCCCCGGCACAAGCAGCGCCAGGGGTAGATGGCTCGGGCGTCTCAGTCTACGGGAGGTGAATATTGGCACGCATCGCGGGGATTGATCTGCCGAGGGGCAAACGTATTGAGATCGCCCTCACCTATATTCACGGCATCGGCCGGTCCACGTCGCAGAAGATCCTGGCCAAGGCAGGGGTGGACCCCAATACCAAGTCCGATGCCCTCACGGAGGGTGAGATCTCCCGGATCCGCGAGATCGTCGAGCGGGAGGTCAAGGTAGAGGGGGACGTGAGGCGCGAGGTGGCCATGAACATCAAGCGTCTCATGGATATGGGATGCTACCGAGGCCTCCGTCATCGGAAAGGACTGCCCGTGCGGGGGCAGCGGACCCATACCAATGCCCGTACCCGCAAGGGCCCCCGCCGGATCATCAAAAAAGGGAAATAGCGGCCCGCCGTTGCGCCTCCATCGGGGGCGGGGGAAGAGGGGGGGATGCCCCGATCTCTCCCGCATCCAGGGAGGGAGGCGGTCTGCTGATGGCATAGAGAGGTGGAGGCATGGCTAGGCCCAAGAGACGAGGGGGCAAGAAGGAAAAGAAGAACATCGAAACGGGGATCGCTTATATCCAGTCGACCTTCAACAATACCATCGTCACCATCACGGACCCCAAGGGCAATGTGGTGGCCTGGTCCAGCGCAGGAGCCATCGGGTTCAAGGGCTCCCGCAAGAGCACGCCCTTTGCGGCCCAGATGGCAGCTCAGGACGCGGCCAAAAAGGCCATGGAACATGGAATGCGAACCATCTCGGTCTATGTGAAAGGGCCCGGCTCGGGAAGGGAGGCCGCACTGCGGGCGCTCCAGGCGGCTGGCTTCACCATCAATCTGATACGCGACGTCACCCCCATTCCGCACAACGGCTGCAGGCCGCCCAAGAGAAGAAGGGTCTGAAGGAGGAAGTCTCGTGGCGAGATATCGAGGAGCCGTCTGTCGGCTTTGTCGTAGAGAGGGGATGAAGCTCTATCTGAAGGGGGACCGCTGCTACTCGGATAAGTGTGCGGTGGAGCGTAGGAACTATCCTCCTGGTCAACATGGGCAGAGGCGTCCAAAGTTCTCCAACTACGGGGAACAGCTTCGAGAGAAGCAGAAGGTCAAACGGATCTACGGGGTCCTGGAGAAGCAGTTTCGGCGCTACTTCGAAATGGCCGATCGTCAGAAGGGGATCACCGGTGTCAATCTCCTGATCCTTCTGGAGCGACGCCTGGACAACATGGTCTTTCGACTGGGATTTGCATCCTCCCGCAACGAGGCTCGTCAGCTGGTGCGGCACAACCACTTCCGCGTCAACGGCCGTAAGGTGAACATCCCCTCCTATCTGGTCAAGCCCGGCGACGTGATCGAGCTTCGAGAAAAGAGTCGCAAGATTCAACGGATTCAGGACTCCTTGGAGGCCGTGGTTCGGAGGGGAGTGCCTTCGTGGCTGGAGCTGGACAAGGACCGGTTCCGAGGGAGGGTCTTGGCCCTGCCCACGCGGGAGGACCTCACCATGCCCATCCGGGAGCAGCTCATCGTGGAGCTGTACTCCAAGTAACGCCGGCTCAGCTGTCCTCAGCGTATCCCCGAAAGCCGGGGGGAATGGGTGAAGCAGGGCAGGTCGAACCTTTTTCAGCAAAGGGGTGTTTCGATGCATGGGGAGTGGAAGAGCCTGATCAAGCCCAAACGGATTGAATTCGATCCGGAGACCCTCACACCCTATTATGGAAAGTTCACATGCGAGCCCTTGGAGAGGGGTTACGGGACCACCATCGGCAATTCACTGAGGCGGATCCTCCTTTCTTCCATCGAAGGGACGGCCATCACCTCGGTGCGGATCGAGGGCGTGCCCCATGAGTTTACAGCCATCCCTGGTGTGCTGGAAGATGTCACCGACATCATACTCAACCTCAAGGGGGTGAGGCTGGCCCTTCATGGGACAGAATCCCGCATCGTGCGGATCGAAAAGTCCGGGGAGGGGAAGGTGACCGCGGGCGATATCCAGGGGGATCCCCACGTGGAGGTGCTCAATCCGGAATGGCATATCGCCACCCTCAACAAGGACGGCCAGCTCAAGATGGAATTGCGAGTCAAAAGGGGACGCGGATATGTCCCCGCCGAACGTAACAAAGAGGAAGGCGATCCCCTTGGGACCATCGCCTTGGACGCCGTCTTTTCCCCCATCCGAAAAGTGGCTTACACGGTCACCAACGCCCGCATCGGTCAGATCACCGACTACGACCGCCTGACCATGGAGATCCATACGGACGGCTCTATCCGCCCTGAGGAGGCCGTGGCGGTGGCAGCCCAGATCCTTCGGGATCAGCTTGCGGTTTTTGTCACCATGGAAGGGGAGACGGTGGAGGAGAGACCCGAGGAGAAAGATGAGGGACCGGCTGTGCTCTCCGCCGAGCTCAACGAGAACCTCTACCGCACTGTGGACGAGCTCGAACTCTCTGTCCGGTCCGCCAACTGTCTCAAGAACGCCAACATCCGCCTCATCGGGGAGCTGGTTCAAAAGACCGAACAGGAAATGCTCAAGACCAAGAACTTCGGGAGGAAATCCCTTAACGAGATCAAGGAGATTCTGGCGGAGATGGGCCTATCTCTGGGGATGAAGCTGGAGAACTTCGACCCGGAGCGTTACTACCGAGAGAAACAACAGAAGGAAGAGGCGGTGGAGGAACAGGCGGAGACCTAAGCCCTTTTTGAGGATGAGCCCCCTGTTTCCATCCGTCTGGATGAGGGTGCCATGAGACATCGGGTTGCGGGACGGAAGCTCAATCGGACGACCAGCCATCGGATGGCCATGTTGCGGAACATGGTCACTTCACTCATCGTTCATGAGCGGATCCGGACTACGGACGCCAAGGCCAAAGAGGTGCGCAGACTGGCGGAGAAGATGATCACCCTGGGCAAGCGCGGGGACCTGCACGCCCGACGTCAGGCCTTGGCCGTGGTACGGGGCCGGCAGGTGGTCCGAAAGCTCTTCGATGAACTGGCGGACCGGTATCGCGAAGTCCAGGGAGGCTACACCCGCATCATGAAACTGGGCCCCCGCCGAGGGGATGGGGCCATGGTCTCCCTGGTGGAACTGGTCCAGCCGCAGGGGTCCAAGAAGAAGACCGCCAAAAGGAAGGGGAAGAAGGAGGCCTCAGCCAAGACCAAGAAGGCCCCATCCACCCCTCAGGCCCAAGAGGCCAAGGGGAAGAGTGCGCCGGCATGAGGGGGGAGGCGGGCCCATCTGCGAGTCGTCTTTGTGGGAGGGGGGTCTCTCTGTGTTCGGAGGGACTCCCCCGAGGGTTCTTTCCCTGGTTCCAAGTGTCTTGCAGACGGTCGGTTTTCACCGCATGTTGGGAGGATCCTCCTCATTTCCCCTCTTTCCTGTGCCCTCCAAGGGGTATTATAGTTCGCCTTCCGACCTAGGCCGGAATCCGTTTTCTCTCCGCTTTCGGAGCTTCCACATGACAGACCTGGAGGAGATCCACTGCCGACATGGACAAGATAGGCCTTGGGTCCTTCAAGAGGTGAATCGGCCTCTCGTCTTCGGTCCGCGGCACATGATGGCAAGTGTGGGACCAGAGCGTGTCGGCCCGGTTCGGAGAGAGCGCCCCATGCTGTGGAAGTGAGGCTTCTGCTCGCGCGTGTTCCCGGGAGGTTGGGTATGTCTCTTCTCCATCGAAAGCGGGCTTCAACAGGATCCGGAGAGGAGGGCCTTTGGGTCGAATGTCCTTTTTGTGCAGAGCTCAGCTTTCGCGGTGAACTGGAGCGGAGGCTGTGGGTATGCCCCCGTTGTGATTACCACTTCCCCATTTCCGTGGATCAAAGGCTCAGATGGACCGTGGATGAAGGGACCTTCGAGGAGCTTTTCTCCGAGATCGTCTCGGTGGATCCCCTACGTTTCAAGGATGAAAGACGCTATGAGGAGCGCCTTCGAGAGGCCCGACGGCGGACTCCCTACAGGGAGGCCTTGGTCTGCGGCCTAGCCCGCATCTCGGGGCGGGAGGTCGTCCTTTGCGTTCAGGATTTCTCCTTTCTAGGAGGTAGCATGGGGTCCGCGGTAGGGGAGAAGGTGGCCCGGGCCGGAGAAGAGGCCCTGAGGAGTCGGGTTCCCCTGGTGCTGTTCGCCGCCTCAGGGGGGGCCAGAATGCAGGAGGGTCTTCTTTCCCTGATGCAGATGGCCAAGACCTCCGTGGTCCTGGCCAGGCTCAAGGAGGAGGGGGTTCCCTATGTCTCCGTGTTGACCGATCCCACCACTGGTGGCGTGGCGGCCAGCTTCGCTATGCAGGGGGATGTGATTCTGGCCGAACCTAGGGCGAGGATCGGCTTTGCAGGCCCCCGAGTCATCGAGAAGACCGTGGGGGAGAAGCTCCCAGAGGGGTTTCAGAGGGCCGAGTACCTCCTCGAGCACGGGCTGATCGATAGGATCGTGCGTCGTGAAGAGATGAAAGAGGTCTTGGATCGTATTCTCGGGCTGTTGATGGATCCCGTCAGGGAGGAAGGGGGAGATGCCGAAGGGGGGCGCTCCTAGGCGGTACCAGGAGGCCATTGCCTATCTATACGGGCTTCAGCGCCTTGGAATCAAATTCGGGTTGGATAACATTCGAAGGGTCCTCCATGCTCTCGGCGACCCCCAGGACCGCCTCCATGTGGTCCATGTGGGTGGCTCCAACGGAAAGGGGTCAACTGCCGCCCATCTGGAGGCCCTATTGATGGGCTCGGGGTATCGGGTAGGACTCTATACCAGTCCTCATTTTCTTCGCTTCCCTGAACGGATCCGTATCAATCAAGAGCCCATTTCCGAGGAGGACGTGGCCCGATGGACGGGTCGGATCCTTGAGGAGGTCCCGGGCCTTTGGGGGGATGCTGAAGGCGGGCAGATGCTGCCCATCACCTTTTTCGAGTTCACCACGGCCATGGCCCTAGCCTATTTTGAGGAGAAGGGGGTGGACATAGCCATCCTGGAGGTGGGGATGGGGGGACGCCTGGACGCCACCAATGTCTGCCGTCCCTTGGTCTCCATTATCACCACCGTCTCTTTGGAACACCGCGAGTTTCTCGGAGAGACACTGGGTCAGATCGCGTCGGAGAAAGCGGGGATCATCAAGCCGGGTGCGCCCTTGGTAACGGGGGTCTCGCATCCCGCGGCCCGAAGACCCATTGAAGAGAGGGCACGGGCTCTCGGGGTCCCTATTTTCCGACTGGGTCGCGATGTTTGGGTGCGGGGAAGGCCGGAACGGTTCTCGTACCATGGCCTTCGATGGAGGTTCTCCGGGCTGGCCACACCTCTGAGGGGGCGTCATCAGATGCGCAATGCCGCACTGGCCCTGGCCGCCTGCGAAGTCCTGTCCGAGCGCGGGTTGTCCCTGCGGCCCGGGGAAGTCCCCAAGGGCTTGCGGGAGGTCTGCTGGAGGGGACGGCAGGAGTGGCACCCGGGGCCGCCCCAGTTGCTCTTGGACGGGGCTCACAATCCGGAGGCGGTCCGCACTTTGCGACGTTCGCTCCTGGCGGACTACCGCTATAAACGTCTGTGGGTTCTGATGGGAGTGATGCGCGAGAAGGACTACGGAACGATGGTTAGGATTCTGGCCCCCTTGGCAGAGGGTTTCGTCTTCTGCCGTCCTCGCATGGAGCGGGCGCTGGATCCCCACCTCCTCCTGGCGGAGGCCCGTCGAGTGGGCGTACGAGAGGGGAGGGTAGTGGAAGACGTGGCGGAGGCTCTTCGTGGGCTCGTGACACGTGCCGCCTCGGACGATCTGATTTGCGTTACGGGATCGCTTTTCACCGTGGGAGAGGCCATGGCCCTTTTGGAAAAAAACGACTTGCATCACCTCCGGTCCATGTCGTAGAGTAGGCGCATCCCATGGGTTGAGAGATAGCCGAGATCCTTCGGGAGCGACCGTGAGAGCAAGATTTTTCACACCTTGGTGGCCGTTCCTTTTCGTAACGATGCTCCTTGGGGTGGCCGTCTTTTCACCTGCATGGGCCCTGGATCTGGATCGTCGTATCATTCCTCGGCCCAAGGATACGGAGGAGGGGGCGCCAATCCATATCCAGGCCGATTCCATTACCTACGACCGAAGGGCCGATCAATATGTTGCCGAGGGAAACGTGGAGATCACCCGAGGGGAGATGACTTTAAGGGCCGACCGGGTCGTGTTGGACAACCGAACCCGCACGGCTCGCGCTGAAGGCAATGTGGTGGTTGTCCAAAGGGGAGATTACCTTCGGGGCGATGAAGTGGAGATCCATCTGGAAGACGAGACAGGCTACCTTCGAAACGCCACCCTCTTCTTCCAACGTTATAACCTCACCGTCCAGGGTAAGGAGATACAACGTCTGGGGCCCAATCAATACCGAGTGGTGGAGGCCTTTCTGTCCACCTGTTCTGGGGAGAGGCCGGATTGGCGGTTCGCCGCAAAGGAAATCGAGCTCACCGTGGAGGGCATAGCCAAGGTCCGACACGCCACCTTCCAGGTGAGGAACCTTCCCATCCTCTACCTCCCCTATCTCTCCTACCCCGCTCTGGTGAAGAGGAAGACAGGGTTTCTCTTTCCGTCCTATTACTCCAGTTCTCGTGTGGGGCAAGGGATCTCGGTGCCGTTCTTTTGGGCATTTCACGAGAGCTGGGATGCCACCTTCACTCAGACCTACTTCACCAAACGGGGTTACCAACAAGGTATCGAACTTCGCTATGCCCCTCTCGATTGGATCCGGGGACGTCTCTACGGAGAATATATCCGAGATCAAGAGGATCCCGACTCCCAGGTGACGCACCGTGGAGGAAGCCCTCGTCATCGCAGGGATCGATGGCGATTTCAGATGGAGCAGGAGGCGGAGCTGCCTTGGGGAATCGTCTCCAAGGTCCAGGTGGATACGGTCAGCGACAACTACTACCTGGAAGATTTCTCCCGGCGTCATGACGAGCGCTACCTTCGTTATCTTACCTCCACCCTCAACGCCACCCTCAACGCCAAGGAATATTTGTTGGCCGGCGAGGCCGAATATTATCGGGACCTGGGTGCCCCAGACGACGACAACCGAGGTACTCCTCAGAAGCTTCCCTCCCTCCTCTTTCATAGAGAACGTGTCCCCTTCTTGGGAACGCCCCTGGAGGTGGGATGGGATCTGACCTTCGATCACTTTTGGAGGGAGAAGGGGGGGAAGGGAGAGGTCCTGGGGCTTTGGCCAACAGTATCCTTTCCCCTCCGTTTGGGACGCTATTTCAACGTGGTCCCTTTCGGAGGGTGGGAAGAACGGATCTTCTTCACCCAGGAGCACCCTCAGGCTGAGGAGGCGGGCTGGCTTTCCCGATACATCTACGGAGTGTCTCTGACCACCGAGCTGTCAAGGGTCTTCTCTGGGTGGGGAGGTTCTGTGCAGGCCTTGAGGCATTCGATCCATCCGGAGATCCGCTTCGAGGTCTCGGGGCACATGGAGGATGGAAAGATCCCCAGGGACTTCCTCGGCTCAACTTCACATGATCGTTTGATCCGATTGGTTCTCGATCAGTTTTTGAGCGGCAAGGTGCTGACGAGGAAAGGTGCGTTCCGTTACAGAGAATTGGGACGAATCCACCTGGAGCAACCCATAAGTCTGAGAGAGGCATGGCGGGATCTTCACGGGCCTCGGGATGAACGCGAGCCTTTCCGTCCCTTGGAGGCGGAGCTGGAGTTCCGGATTTGGGAGGGGACCGAGGGGCGCAAACAACGGCTTGTCCGGCAAGGCCCTTGGACCGAACCCAGGAAATTCCTCTATGCCAACTTCGAGGGTCAGTTCGACTGGTACGATCACCGTTGGGATGAGTTGGCCGCCACGCTCCGCGGCGGGGATGCCCGTGGGGACGAGATGACACTTTCCTATCGATGGGTCAGAAGGAGATCGGGTGAAGATCCATGGAGAAAACAGATCAGGGGTAGTTTGCGGATACGCACGCTACCGATTCTGGATCTAATCGGCTATGGGAATTTCGATCATGAGGCGAATCGTTGGCTGCGTTACGGTTACGCACTGGAACTTCATCCCTCATGCTGGGCCGTACGATTCTGGCACAGCATAGAGCCGGGATTCGGCAACCGCAGAACGGACCAAGCCTTCGGACTTAGGATCTACCTCTTGGGATTGGGGCCCGTATTGGAGTTCTGAGAGCGTATCCTCCATTGAGGAGAGAGGGATTCCTTGAAGAGATACATAGATTTACCTTCTTTCATTGACAAAAAGGGACAGAATAGGCAATAATAGAAATTTCTGAGAGCGATTTTTCCTGGAGGGGCGTCATCGATGAGGACGAAGAGGATAAAGGCCTCCGAGGTCCAGCGGAGCTGGTACCTGGTCGATGCCACGGACAAGCCCTTGGGGAGATTGGCCAGTCAGGTGGCAAAGATCCTGATGGGCAAGCACAAGCCCTGCTATGAGCCGTTTCTGGACACCGGGGATTTCGTGGTGGTGATCAACGCGGGCAAGATCTACACCCAGGAGAAGAAGCTCCGCAGCAAGCTTTACTACCGCCACAGTGGCTATCCAGGAGGTCTCAAAAGTACCCCATTGGGGAAGATGCTGGCCGAGAAGCCCGAGGAGGTCATTCGTTTGGCGGTCAAAGGGATGCTCCCCAAAAACCGCCTAGGGAGACGGATGATCAAGAAACTCAAGGTCTATGCAGGAGGAGATCACCCTCATCAGGCCCAAAGGCCGCAGCCCTTGACGCTGTGAGGCCTGGAGAGGCCATCCGTACGCACGAGACTGAGATAGCATCGAGAGGACGACAGAGATGGCGGAGATGGAACGATTCTATGCCACCGGAAAGAGGAAGAATGCTGTGGCGAGGGTCTGGCTAATCGCCGGAGGAAGCGGCAAGATGGTGGTCAACAAAAGGCCGGCCGAGGAGTATTTCCCCCGCCCCACCCTCCAGCGGATCATGGAGAAACCCCTGATCCTCACAGGCAACCAGGGCCGCTTCGATGTCATGGTCAATGTTAGAGGAGGAGGAATCTCCGGCCAGGCTGGGGCCATTACCCACGGCATCGCCAGAGCCCTCCTGCAGGTGAATCAGGAGTACCGTCCCATCTTGAAGAAGGCGGGATTGGTCCGCCGCGACGCCAGGATCAAAGAGCGCAAGAAGTACGGTCAAAGGGGCGCTCGGGCGCGGTTTCAGTACTCCAAACGCTAGTTGGACCCATCATCCCAGTGGGTTCCTTGGAAAGAGAGGCCCTGAGGGGCCTCTTTGTGTAGGTAGGGAAGGGCTGTGGTCTTCCATCCCGTTCACGGGGGGGATCTGCACAAGGGAGACGAATTATGGTTCGAGTGGGCATCGTGGGGTCTACAGGGTATACAGGGATGGAGTTGGTCCGAATCCTCTCCAGGCATCCCGAAGTGGATCTCGCTGTCCTGACCTCGGAGAGTTATGTAGGCCGACCTTACGTGGATGTCTATCCGGCCTTGCAAGGAGGGGTCGATCTTCATTGCGAGGCCCTGGATGTCGCCCAAATGGCACGGCGGTGCGATGTGGTCTTTACTGCCCTTCCCCATACCAAGGCCATGGAATGCGTGCCTGAGTTCCTGGACAGGGGATGTCGGGTGGTGGACCTGAGTGCGGACTTCAGGCTTCGGCAAAAGGAGGTCTTCGAGGCGTGGTATGCCCCCCACACGGCTCCCGAGCTCCTCTCCCAGGCCGCCTACGGACTGCCCGAACTGCACCGGGATGAGATCCGCGACGCCCCACTCGTGGCCAATCCAGGATGCTATCCCACCGGTGCCCTACTGGCCGCCGCCCCCCTCTTGGCCGAAGGGTGGATCGACCCGGATACCTTAATCGTTAACTCTGCCTCGGGGGTCACCGGCGCGGGTCGGTCCCTGAGCTTGGGAAGCCTCTTCTGCGAGGTCAATGAGGGATTCAGGGCCTATAAGGTAGCCGAGCATCGGCACACCCCTGAGATGGAACAGGAGATATCCAGACTTTGCGGCCGGTCGGTGCGGATCACCTTTGTGCCCCACCTCCTTCCCGTAAGCCGTGGGATCCTGACGACCCTCTATGCTACGCTGGTGCACGAGGTAAACGAGGAAGAGATGCTCCGTCTTTACCGCCGGTACTATTCAGGGGAACCTTTTGTCCGCATCCTCCCTGGGGGGGTGACCCCCAATATCCGTGAGGTCCGGGGCACGAACCTGTGCGACATCGGCCTACGGCCGGACCCTCGTACGAATCGAGTGATCGTCCTTTCGGCCATCGACAATCTGGTTAAGGGTGCTTCTGGACAGGCCGTCCAGAACATGAACCTCCTCTTCGGGCTCCCGGAGACGTTGGGGTTGGAGACCCCTCCTCTCTTCATTTGATCTCCGCCTCTCCGTTCCGCTCTCCCTTTCTGGGGACTGCAACGGCATTGGGCCCTTCCGGGAATCCCGTTTGCGTTCCTTGTGGTAGTCCGTGCAGGGAGGCCCCCAAAACCGAGGCGAGCTCCTCGGCGAAGGGCTGTGCCTGCGGGACGGGGTTGATCACGAGAATCCTCTCCGAAAGCCTTCGAAGGACCTTTACGCTTTGTCTTACTGCACGGCCCTCTAAGGGATTGGTGGAACGTCCGTCCGTCACTAGGTAGAGATCCACGCAGGGGTAGCGTTCTCTCCATTGGAGGAGGGATCTTCGCGCTGCTTCCAGGCCTTTGTCCAGGGGGGTCGCCCCCCCGATGCGGATAGCGGCCAGTTTGTGAAGGAGAAAATGGGGGTTGGTGGTGGGGAAGCATAGCAGATGCGCCCCATTGCCCTGAACAGTGATGATGGCTATTGAATCCCGATGTCTGCGGGCGCGGGCCATGGTGCCCACGATCCAAGCCCTCATCCATTGCACGGCTTCGGTCATGGAATCACTGACGTCGAGGAGGATCAGGATCAGACGGCCAAGAGGGGATTGGATACGAGGAGACCGGAGGTCACGGGGTTGAGGCCAAAGCCTACCTTCTTTCCAGGCCCGGAGGAAAGTGGCGGTCAAGTCCGCTTCTCCACCTCTCCATGCTCGCGTGTCGATGGGGCGGCCCTTCTCTGAGGTGGCAGTCCTGCGAAGCCTCCCCGGTTCTCTGCCGTGGGCCGGCTCTTCCCTCGGAATCGCCTTATAGGTCAGGGGGCGATGCTTGGAGGCGTGCTCCATAAGGATAGGAGACCTAGGGGTTCGCGGAGTCGAATGCCTCTTTTTCAGCTCACCGAGCTTTCTTGCCTTTTGGCTTTTTTTTTTCGGAAGAAGGGGGTAGGAAACCACCCGGTCTCCTTCCGGTGGGGGGCTCGATCCTTCGCTCCCTCCTGCAGGATCCGGTCGATTCTGTCCCAGCTTGTGGGATCGCCTGGATCGGTGTCGGGCAGCCTATGGAGGAGAGCCAGGGGAAGGACCTCCTGGACGTCCTCCCACTCGACATGATCCCTCCCGTGCCATGCAGCCCGGGCTGCGGCTCCCTCCAGAGCCGCCAGCTCCGCCCGATGGGTCGCAACACCGAGCTCGAGGACAGCGGCGATGCACTTTTGGGCCACCTCGTCGGGGACCTCCACCTTGGGAAGAAGCCCTCGAGCTGCCTCGAGTCGGCTTCTCAGTTGGATCTGGGCCTTCTCATGGGCGCGGACGAACCCTTGCGGGTCCCGGAGGAAGGCATGAGCGCGGCGGTAGACCTCGGATCGATCCTCCACTGAGGTAAGGGCCCGGACGTGAACTGCCAGGCCGAACCTATCCAGCAGTTGAGGACGGAGCCAGCCCTCCTCCGGGTTCATGGACCCCACTAGTGTGAATCGGGCCGGGATAAGGGCCGAGACCCCCTCACGCTCGAGCCGGTATTGTCCTGTGGCCGCAGCATCGAGGATGACGTCCACCAGATGGTCGGCCAGGAGGTTTACCTCATCGATGTAGAGGATCTGCCCGTGGGCCCTGGAGAGGATTCCGGGTCGGGTCCGAATTTCCCCTGTAGCGAGAGCGCGTTCCACATCCACGGTCCCCAGTATCATCTCCTCGGTGCTTCCCAGGGGGAGCTCCACTACACGGGTGTCGGGAAGCAGACCAGCCAGACTCCGGACCATGGTTGTCTTGCCCGTCCCCTTTTCGCCCAGAAAGAGAATTCCCTGCACCGCCGGATTGATGGCCGCAAGGATCAATGCCTCCTTGGCCTGATCTTGATCCACGATGGCGCTGAAAGGAAAGGCTGTTGACGTCTCCTCTCCCGAAGGGCCCTGGTGTGGCCTTGCCTCGGAAGAGGGAGAAGATGGAGCGGGTGCCTTCATGGTCTGCTTCTCGATTCCCCTGGCCTGTAACAAGATTGGAGATGACCTTCTCTTTTCAGCATGCCCCAAAACGTGCCCGCAAGTCAAAGGCCTTGGAAAAAGAAAGAAGCCCGAGGAGCTTGTGGCTCCTCGGGCCACGAAGTGAGGGGCGTCCTTCCGGCTTCATCGAGGCTCTGGTACTGGCCCCGTCTCCTCGCCGTAGACCCGTTTGAGGACAAGCAGACTCTCGATTATCATCCAGATTTCCAACACAAAGACGCAAAGCCCGATGGCGAACAGAAGCCAGTTGCCCTTTACATAGAACTTGTTGAGGTTAAGCAGCATGGCCCATCCGGTCATAAAGAGCATGAAGATCATGGGGACCATGGTATAGCCGAGGGGGGCCTTCTTGTGGGCCAAATAGACCGTTACCACCAGAAGCGCGAGCCCTGCCAGAAGCTGGTTTACAGAACCGAATAGGGGCCAGAGAATCAGGGCTCCTTTTCCGCTCGGATTGACGAAGGCCAGAAGTAGAGCAGTTCCAACCGCGAGGATGGTGGCCGGGTGTCGTTTGGCCAAGGTGGAAACCCCCCAGGCCGTGAAGAGCTCGCCCACGATGTATCGCTGAAGACGGGTCGCCGTATCCATGGTTGTGGCCGCGAATGAGACCAGAAAGACGCCCATGATGGTGAGGGTGATCTTATGAGGGATTCCGATGGTCTCGATCATGTTGGCCGAGCCCCACACGAAGGCGTGGATTTTTGAACCCAGCCCTGCAGCGGCCCCCCAGCTGGCATAGTGCTGCTGAAAGGCGGCTGCTCCCGTGAAGGTCTGCCCGCCCTTGGTGAGCCCCAGCGCCAGCCCAGCCCCGCAGGCCACGACCACAAAGGTGGCCAGCATGGCCTCCATGAGCATCCCGCCGTAACCGATGGTCAGGGAGCTGGTCTCATTGTCGCACTGCTTGGAGGAGGTCCCCGAGGAGACCAGAGAGTGGAATCCCGATATAGCCCCGCAGGCAATCACCACGAAGAGCATGGGCCAGATAGGAGGGGCTCCCTTAGGAGAGAAGTCGGCTGCAGGGGCGACCATGGGGGGATGGGCGAAGATCACCCCGAGCATCAGCAGGGCCAGGGCCACAAAGAGCTGATGTGAGTTGATGTAGTCACGGGGCTGCAGCAGTGTCTGCACCGGCAAAGTGGAGGCGATGTAGGCGTAGATCAACAGGACTATCACCCAACATGCAATGGGGTTCAGACCTAGGATGCTAGGCATCTTGATGGGGACGTATGCCCCGATGATAACCGTGATGTACATCAGGACTACGGCGACGATGCTGAGGGGCAGGTGAGGGGCCCCTTTCTTGTAAATCATGTAGCCGAGCCAGACGGCGATGGGGATCTCGAGCCAGACCGGAAGGACCGCTTGCGGGAACATATTGAAGACCACGCCGATGACAACACCGAAGATGGCCACTACGATCCACAGCTCGAAGAAGATTATGAGGAGGAATAGCGTCCGCACACGGGGATTTACGATGTCCTTGGCGATGTCCCCGATGGATCGGCCCTGGTTCCGGAGGCTGACAACCATGGCCCCGAAGTCGTGGACGGCCCCCATGAAAATGGAACCCACGACGATCCAGATCAGGGCCGGGATCCAGCCCCAGATGATGGCGATGGCCGGCCCTACAATGGGACCTGTGCCCGCAATGGAGGTAAAGTGGTGCCCGAAGAGGATGGGTTTTTTTGTGGGGACATAATCCACGTCGTCCCGGAACTCGACGCTTGGGCAGACGGCCTCGGGATTTAGCTTGAAGATCTTCCGGCTCAGGAATTTCCCATAGGTATGATAGGCGATAAGGTAGAGGACCCCCGCTCCGACCGCCAAGACAAGTGAATTCATGGTAAGTCCTCCTTATCCTGAACAAAACTTTTTTAGGGGTTGATAAGAAAGGAATCTTCCCGGATTCGGTATCCATCACCTCCTTTTTCGGGGATTGCCAGACGAAGGGTTCACCCCTCCGGAAACCGAGATATGATTGTCACCTTATTTACTATACGTTTTTTACATTTGCAAGGTTTTTTCTTCTCTTGCTCGAGAGAAAGATAAAGGGAGATCTTCACCGACTTCCATGGGCAGGGAGGATAGAGGGGATGTCCGGCAGCGGGAGGACCATGGTGAAGAAAATCGGTCGTCTTTTCCTCGTATCGGTGTGTCTCCTCAAAGTAGTGGAGAAGGGTGGCCTCGATCCGCTAAAGGAGATACGATGAGAATGTAACGTCGTCGAAGCAGCTCTCTCCGGGATGGAGGACGAAGAAGGGGAGGTGGACTAAAATGGTAGGCGGGCAGATCAATGTCAGCCGTTCGGCACTTCGTTTCATGGAGAAGCACGGGATCAAGGATGTCACCTTTCGGCTCAAAGTCATGGAGGCATCGGGCTGTTGCCTGGGCATCGTCAAGGAGATCGAGCCCGAGTACCGCGCCCCCAAGGATGCATCGCGCTACTATTATTTTCGGGCCGGGGACCGGCATGTCTTTGTCTCCAGGGAGATCAAGATCCTGGGCCGTCTCACCTTGACCACGGAGGGCATCTGGAAGATGCGGAGGCTGGCCCTCGACGGTGCGACCATTCCTCTGTGACTCTGGATTTGGGTCCATACTAGGCAGACCTTGTTCGGATGTGAATTCTCTCCTTCGGGAGTGCGTTTCTGGTTAAAATGAGGGATCGGGCCAAGGAGGGTGCTGAATGAGTTTTGTCCAGGACCTGTGGAGTCGGGTTGAGGGGATTTATGGTGCGATACTGGCGCATCCTTTTCTGCGCGGTCTCACCGACGGTACGCTGTCGGAGGATGTCTTTCGATACTACGTGGTACAGGATGCCCTCTATCTTCGGGATTTCGCCCGGGGGTTGGCTTTGCTTGGCGCCAAATCCCCCGAGGATCCTTGGATGATGATGTTCTGCAGGCACGCGCACGACGCCCTTGCAGTGGAGCGGACCCTCCACGAGGAGTTCTTCACGGGCTGGGGACTTACCGAGGAGGTCGTGTACGATACTTCCCCAGCTCCCACCACTCTCCTTTACACCTCCTACCTACTCCGGGTGGCGTATGAGCGACCTTTCTACGAGGGTTTGGGTGCCTTTCTTCCATGCTATTGGATCTACTGGGAGGTGGGGAAGGCCCTGGAGAGGCGGGGTTCTCCCGCGGAACTCTATCGGCGATGGATTCAGACCTATGCCAGTGAGGAATTCGGGAAGATCGTCCAGGAGATCCTGAAGGTGATGGACAGAGTGGCCCAGGGGCTCACAGAGGCACAAAAGGATGAAGTGCTGGTTCATTTCATTCGTACCTCAAAAATGGAGTATATGTTCTGGGACATGGGTTGGCGGAGGGAGGGGTGGCCGATCTAAATCCGGCCCTGTAAAGGAAACAAGGGTGTGAAGCTCGTCGAGATCGACAGAAAGAGTCCCGTTCTCAGTAGGACGCGTTTCGGCTGCCTTCAGGAGGTCTTCACGCTCAACATCACCCGAGGTTGCGAGTTCGCCTGCGTGTACTGTTACGCACGAGGCTATCCAGACGCTCCCCCCCTCGGCGAGGTCCATTTGTTCCGAAACCTTCCCGAGAAATTGACGCGGGAACTGGACAGTCCCCGAAGACGTAATCCCGTCCTCTGGGTGGCATTCAACACCGCCTCGGACTCCTTCCAGATGCATCCTCGGATCCAGGACGTTACCTACCGAGCCATGGAGGCCCTGCTGCATCGAGGGATCGGCCTCTCCTTCCTTACCAAGGGTTATGTACCGGATCGATTTCTTCGTCTCTTCTCACAGAGGCCCGAATTGGTCAAAGCCAGGATCGGTCTGGTCTCCCTCGAGGACAGTTACAGGGATCTCTTCGAGCCCAAGGCGGCCTCTGCCAAGCAACGCCTGGACACCCTTGAGCGGCTCCGGGCGACAGGGGTGGAGGTGGAGGTTCGAGTCGATCCCATTATCCCGTTTTACACGGACCGCCCCGAAGAGATCCGGCAGCTCTTGGAGACCCTCGCCCTAAAGGGCGTTCGCTCCATTACCCTCAGTTATCTCCACCTAAGACCCGCTGTTTTGGAACAGCTCCGCCGGGAGCTTCCCCCAAAGGAGTTCCGGCTCCTGGAGAGTTGCTTTGCCGCTCAGCCCTGGACCGAAGTGGGCACCTCCACACGAAGCAAACTGGTTCCACGGCCGCTTCGTCAGAGGGGATATCGCAGATTTCAAGAGATTGCCCAAGAGTTCGGTCTCCGTGTCCGGATCTGCGCCTGCAAGAACCCAGACATGGAGGCCCACCGGTGCAGCATCGGCCTTGAGTCCAGGCTTGCCCCCCCAACCCGCCGCTGGAAACAGCTTTCCCTGTTTCCATGTTGAGACCCGATACGGGGTTTTAGATGCGTCCGGGGGTCACAAAACCCATGGGATTGCGGGACGGAAGGCGAGAGACCGTGTGGGAGGAGAGAGCCTTTCCGTGAGTCATCTGGATGTTCAAAGGGAAACCCGATGGGGAGGTCGGCGCCCCGCGCCTTCGGGAATTGCACGCAACAGGAGGAAGGAAGATGGACGTGATTCTCACCAATGCCAAGGTGCGGACCCTTGATCCCTCGGCCCCTTTGGCCGAGGCCATCGCGGTCCGGGACGGCCGCATCCTCAGTGTGGGCGGAAAGGAGGCCGTGGAGCCTCTGGCCACTTCGCAGACCAGGGTTATAGACCTTCAGGGTCGAACCGTGGTCCCCGGCTTCATCGACACCCACAACCACTTCTGTCTTTACGCCCTGATGATCGACCAGGCCGATTGCAGGCCGGCCGCAGGATGTTCCCGGGGAGAGGATGTAATACAGGCCTTGAGAGCACAGGCCGAGAGGACCCCTCCCGGACAGTGGGTCATGGGGTGGGGCTACGCTTCGTACCTGTTAGATGACGGGAAGGAACTTACTCGCCATGACTTGGACCGGGCCTCGGAGGCACACCCCATCTGCCTGGTCCATGTGTCGTTTCACGGGGCTGTGGTCAACACCCGCGCGCTGGAGGTCCTGGAGATCACTAGAGAGACCCCTGACCCTCCGGGCGGCGTTATCCACAGGGACCCTCAAGGGGAGCCCAATGGTGTGCTCAGCGAGGCCGCCTTCATGGGGCCACTGTTCTTTCGGACGCCCTCCATCTACTCGTCCATGATGTCGGCCTACAGCCCGGAGGCGCGGCTTCAGGTGCTTCAACGATGCGCGGAGAGGTACCTGAGTCTGGGGATCGTTGGGGCCCACGATCCCTTTGTGGATAGCGTGACCCTTCGCGCCTATTGTGATGCGGCGGAGTCCGGGCGCTTTCCCTTCCGGCTCCAGGCCTACATTCTCAACCAATGGGCGGATTCCCTTCTGGCCTTGGGGGTCCGGCAAGGGTTCGGATCCGAGTGGATCCGGATCGGGGCCGTGAAGGTCTTCCTGGACGGAGGGATGAGCAGCCGAACCGCGGCGGTCTTCGAGCCCTATGAGACGGGTGGAGGGACGGGGATCCTCAACTACGATCAGGAGACCCTGAATCACGAGATCGAGAGGTTCCACAAGGCGGGGCTCCAGATCTCGGTCCACGCCCAAGGGGACCGCGCCCTGGAGATGCTTCTTGTAAGCTTCGAGCGGGTCCTTTCCCATGGTAATCCCCTGCGGCATCATATAGTCCATGCGGGAAACCTCACTCCATCCCAACTCGAGCGCGTTGGGGCCTTAGGCCTCTACATTACGAGCCAGGCCAACTTTTTCTCTCTGCTGGGGGATGGTTTCCTGGAGGCCTTCGGGCCCGTACGATCCCAGGGCCTCTATCCCTTCCGGTCCATCCTAGATCGGGGGGTGCGGTTGGCCCTCTCCTCGGACTGTCCTGTGGCCGAGCCCGATCCACTCATCGGGGTTCGGGATGCGGTCCTGCGGAAGACCGCATCCGGCAGGGAGATTGCGCCCTCGGAGGCCATAACCGTGGAAGAGGCCTTGGCGCTTTACACCCGAGAGGCGGCGTATTTTTCCTTCGATGAGGCTCGGTGGGGCACCATTACAGAGGGCAAGTGGGCCGATCTGGTGGTCCTGGAGCGGGATCCTCTGGAGGTTCCCCCGGAGGAGATCCCTCAATGCAGAGTGCACATGACCCTGGTGGGAGGAAAGGTGGTCTATGGAAGATAGGTCTCCGACAGAGGGATCACGGACTAAGGGCTGTCCCCGAGCTTGCGTTTCCCCTTGGCCTGAGCCTTGAAGAACAGAGTGAGTCCCACGATGATCCCTCCCCCCAGGACGTTCCATAAGGTATTGGGAGGTATGGTCAAAGGGATGCAGGCCAGCAGAATCACCCTCTCGTACCATCGCAGCTCCCGGAAGGCATAGCCGCATGAGCCGATGGCCAGTGCCCAGATCCCGATGAATGATGCGACCAGCGCTGCGAGGATGTTGGGAATGTTCCCGGAGAGGAGCATGATGTCGGGCCGGTAGATCATGTAGTAGGGGACCACGAACTTGGCAATACCGATCCGGAACCCCACCAGGGAGGTCTTAAATGGGTCTGTCTCGGCGATACCTGCCGCAGTGTAACCGGCCAGAGCCACGGGAGGGGTGATGGTGGAGATGACGGCGAAATAGAAGACGAACATGTGAGCCGCCAGCTCCGGAATGCCCATCTTGGCCAAGGCCGGGGCAACGATGATCGCCACCAGCAGGTATGCGGCCGTGGTGGTGATGCCCATCCCCAGAAGGATAGAGGCGCACATGGCCAGGATCAGCAGCACGGGCAGATTGCCCTGGGCGATCCTAACGAGGAGGTAGGAGATCTTCAGCCCCAGTCCCGTGAGGGTAAGGACCCCCACGATGATCCCCGAGCAGGCGCACGCCGCCACAATGGGCAGGACGGATCGGGCCCCGTCCTCGAGTGTCGAGACGATCTTTTTGGGCCCCATGCGGGTCTCCCTCTGCAGGGTGCTGACCAGGACCACCGAGACGATGGAGTAAAGTCCCGCCTTCATGGCGGTGTATCCCATCAGCAACATGGCCACCAATACGCCGATGGGAAGGACCAGGTGTCCCTTCCGTTTGAGGATCGGCCACAGCTTGGGCAGTTCCTCCTTGGGCAGGCCCTTGATCCCGTACCGCTCCGATTCAAAATGCACGATGATGAAGACGCTCAGGAACGACAACAGGGCGGGGATGAACGCGGCAATGCAGATGATGACGTAAGGATTTCCCGTAATGCTGGCGATGATGAAAGCAGCCGCCCCCATTAGTGGCGGCATGATCTGCCCGCCTGTGGAGGCTGTGCCCTCAATGCCGCCGGCAATGATGGCCGGAAACCCCATCCTCTTCATCAGAGGAATGGTCACCGAGCCCGTAGTGACCACATTGGCCACCGCGCTTCCCGAGACCGACCCCATGGCTGCGCTGGAGACCACCGAGATCTTGGCTGGCCCCCCGGTCATGCCTCCGGCTATGGCCGTGGCGGCATCCATGAAGAAACTTCCCACCCCGGAATGGATCAGGAAGGAGGCAAAGATCACGAACACAGCGATGAAGGTTGCGGACACCCCCAATGGGATTGTGAAAAGACCCTCCGTGCTCAGATATTCATAAGAGATGAACCTCGAGAGATCCACTCCGGCGTGCTTCACATAGGGGATCGGGATGTGAGAGCCGAAGAACGCATAGGCTATGAAGACCAGAGTGATGATCGGCAGGGCCCACCCCATGATCCTTCGGGTCATATCCAGAACAAGGAGGATTAAGATGCATCCCAGGACGATGTCGATCTTTGTCGCTGCTCCTGCCCGTTCGTACAGGACATAGTAGACCACAAAGGCGATATTGCCGCAGGCCAGAAGAGACCCGACTATGGCTGCGCCGTTGACTGCTGGCGCTACTCTGGAGCGGATATGCTTCCTCCAGGGATAGATGAGAAAGGTGAGGATGAGCGCGAAGGCCAAGTGGATGGATCGTTGTTGGAGGGCGGGGAAGCGACCGAAGCCCGCCGTGTAAAGGTGGAATACCGCCATGGCGACGGCCAGTCCAGTGACGATCCCAGAGTGGATTCTAGAGGTCTTTGTCTCCATGAGGAACGAACCTCTCCAGCAAGAGTGGAAGCCTCCGGGTCGACTTCACCCGGATTCGAATCTGATCTCCTCCGCTTGCCTTGTCGTAAAGATCCACGAAATGGCCGTTGACGAAGAGCATCTGCCGGAAGGTGTACGCTGCAAAGAAGGTAAGGTCTTTCATTTTTTCCCCAATGGAGTGGCGTCGGACAGTCAGGGGGGCCACGATCTCCTCTGTGCCCCGCTCAACGTAGCCTGCATAGGGGGCGGCGTAGATGGTCTCCTCGAAGACCAGTTCACGGGCGGCGTTGACCACAAAGTGATCTGCCACAGGCAGACGTTCCACCGAGTTGACGAAGACAATCCACAGATTGTCTCCCGGGACAGCAGGTTTGGAGAAGATCTCCACCCCCTTGGTGATGTTTTCCACGAGCAGGACCCTATGGGGACGAAGGAGGATCCAGAGGGATCCTGACGCGAGCAGCATCGCGCCAATGAGAAAAAACAAGGGGAGGGATCGAGCCCTCCCTCTCTTCAGGATGAACGAGGAGTTCATGTCTTTGGGGGTCCACGTTACTTGAGCAACCCGACCTCCTTCCAGAACCGCGCGGCACCCGGATGCCAAGGGATGGACATCCCCTGGAACATGGACTCGGTGGTGAGGCCCTTGGCCTTGGCATGGGCCTGTTTGAACTCGTCCAGATGGTCCTTGACGACCGCTTTCACGATCTGATAGGCGAGTTCTTCGTCGAAATCCTTGTGGACCACCACCAGGCCCACCCACTTCAGGGTGGCGCAGTCGTAATCTACATTGGGATAGGACCCAGCCGGGATGATCGACTTGCTGTAGTACGGGTGCTTCGCGGTGATCTTCTGGATCATCTCGTCCTCCATGCACACGAGTCGGCATTTGGTCAGGGTGCACAGATCCACAAAAGTGGGGGCCGGCGTGCCGATGGTGTACATGGCCGCGTGGAGGGTCTTGTCCTTGAGGGCCCTGGCCTGCTCGGGTGCCGAAAGGAACTGGGGTTTCAGGTCCTTGTACGTGATTCCGTATTCAGCGAGGATCTTCTTGGACATCACCTCGCTGCCGCTCCCCGGAGGACCGAAACCGACCTTATGTCCTTTGAGATCCTGGATGGTGCGGATGTCCGTGTCCGCGCGGGTGATGGTCAGCAGATCGATTCCCCAGAACGAGAAAAGTCCTGCAATCTTGGCTGCTGGCTTGCCTTTGTAAATATCGGTGGCTGTCTGTGCAAAGTAGGCCACATCGGGCATGACCATGGCTAATTCCGTCTTTTTCTCCATGAGAAGTCGTATATTTTCCCTGCTGGCCGCGGATGGATGCGCCGAGGCCTCGGTATTGGTGATGTACTTGTTGATGATGGCGGCGATGGCCCCTCCAGCAGGGTACCAGCTTCCCCCGGTACTGGCTGTGGCGATTCTCAGAAGGCGTTTCTGTGCTCCCCAGGCGGCACCAGGATCTTGGGCGATGAGGCAAAAAAGTAAGGCAGGGAGAACCAGAGCCACAAGGGCCGTCTTCCAACCGTTTCTCTTCATGGCTGTTTCCTCCTTTTTTCAGGTCTAATCGACTTCGCGGCCGCCTTGGACCGCACCCTTACCACCTCTGACCGATGCGTGTAGTTATAGGACAACGGGCTCGGGCAGGCAAGCAGAATCTTTCCGCACAAAATACGGCACTCTTACCGGTGCCGATCGATCAGGTCCACCTCCACAGGCGGCTTTTGCTACACCTGGCCACGCCGCCAAAGAAAGTCCCCTAAAATACGAGTCGGAGGCTATGGGAAGGTGTCGGGAAGGGAACTGATGAGAGGATCACGAAAGAAATCCAAAAGGGGTTGACAAAAAGTTCGGTATGGCGTATTAATTTAGGCGTGCCAAAATCAAAGCCCGAAATAGGTTTGCCGGGTGAGGTGAGAAGATGACGATGACCGAAGCGCTGAGTTCTAGCTTGGAGGACTATCTGGAAGCCATATTCCATATCGTAGCTGAGAAAGGGGCGGCAAGGGCGAAGGACATCTCGAAACGCCTCAGGGTCAATAGCTCCTCTGTAACAGGCGCATTGCGCTCCCTCGCCGCACAAGGCCTGGTCAACTACAGTCCCTACGACGTGGTCACCCTGACGTCAAAGGGTGGGGCTGTGGCCGAGGGAGTGGTCCGCCGACATGAAGTGCTGCGCGATTTCCTCATAAAAGTGCTTGCCGTCCCTCCGGATTTGGCTGAGGAGAGCGCCTGCCGGATGGAGCATGTGGTTCGTGGCAAGGTCCTTGAGCGTCTCATCCAATTCATCGAGTTTATCGAAGTCTGCCCCCGCGGCGGCAGCAAGTGGATCAGGGGGTTCCAACACTACTGCGAGCACGGACGGGACTACGAGCATTGCGAGCGGTGCCTTTTGCTATGTTTGGAGGAGTTGAAGGAGAAGGCTTCGCAGAAAGGGGGCGAGCGTGCCATGACAGTTTCACTAGGAGACCTGAAACCAGGCCAGAAGGGCCGGATAGCGAAAATAACCGGCCGCGGAGCCGCCAACAAGCGGATCGTCGATATGGGCGTTACGCCTGGCACGGTGGTGGAAGTCGAACGGGTGGCTCCCATGGGTGATCCCATTGAGATCAAGGTCAAGGGTTACCACCTGTCTCTCCGGAAGGAAGAAGCCGATGGCATCAAGATCGAGCCCTTGTGAGGTGGGGTTGCGATGTTCAAGACCGGAAATAGGGCCGTGCCATTGGTGATGGTCGAACCCGGAAGGCGGGTGCGGCTGCGGGCCATTGAGGCGGGCCGGGGACTGCGGGCGCGGTTGGCCGCCATAGGGCTGGTGCCTGGCGTGGAACTCGAGGTGATCCGCAACAACAACCGAGGGCCTTTCATCGTGGCGGTCAGAGAAAGTCGCCTGATGCTGGGACGCGGAGTGGCCTGGAAGATCGTGGTGGAGTGATTTTTTTGTGCACTTGAATTTCGGCATGCCAAACATAGTTTGGGTAGTCGAAAGTTACCTGTGGTCACAGGTGTTCACGAAGCCGGGATGCGGGCAGCATCCGACTTTTGCATCCTGATCGTCAGAGAACTGAGCCTCCGGGCCGTGATGGAGACGCTTGTGATCGCTTGTTTTGTGATTGCCGGTTCAGGATTGCCTCTGGGCTGAGAGGATTGTCCTCAAGGTGAGGGAGTCGATACGAGGGGCGGCTTGAGAAAGAACGAAGAGAGATATGTGGAGGGTCGTGGATGATACGGAAGATAACAGTTGCACTGGCCGGGAATCCCAACTCGGGAAAGACGACCATCTTCAACAACTTGACGGGCGCCCGGCAACACGTCGGCAATTACCCGGGTGTGACGGTCGAGAAAAAGGAGGGTGTTTGCCGGCACAGCGATGTGGAGATAAAAGTCGTCGACCTGCCGGGCACCTATAGCCTGACCGGTTACTCGATAGAGGAAGTATTGGCCAGGAACTTCATTATTGACGAGAGGCCGGATGTAGTGGTCGACATCGTCGATGCGTCCAATCTGGAGCGCAATCTCTATCTCGCGGTGCAACTCATGGAGCTAGGCGCGCCGCTGGTGCTGGCATTCAACATGAGCGATGTTGCCAGGGTCCGTGGGATTGAGTTCGACTTGGAAAAGCTTTCGGGCTTCCTCGGGGTCCCCATTGTGCCCACGGTAGGCCACAAAGGCATCGGTATGGAAAGACTGCTCGATGCCGTCGTGTCCGTGGCAACGAAAGGAGAGGGGTACCATAGCGTCATCATCAACTACGGCCGGGAGATGGAAGAGGAGCTCTCCAAGATTCAGCGGCTTGTGGAGAGGGACGTGTCGCTCTCGGACAAGTACGGCGCGCGCTGGCTGGCCGTCAAGCTCTTGGAGGGCGACAAGGACGTGAGGGAGAGGGTCAACTCCCCCGAGATCCTCGATGCCCTCGAGAGAAGCACGGCCCGTCTCGAGAAGATATTCGGAGACCACCCGGAGATAGTCATTGCCGACCGGAGGTACGGGTTCATATCCGGGGCATGCCAGGAGGCAGTGCGCTCCACCATCGAGGCCCGCCACACGATGTCAGACCGGATCGATGCCGTGGTGACCAACCGACTCCTGGCACTCCCCATATTCCTGGGGTTGATGTACATGGTTTTCAAGCTCACCTTCACTCTGGGGGATCCGCCGATGCGCTGGATCGAGGCCTTTTTCGAATGGCTCGGAAGAACTGTCGCTGTCTGGTGGCCGGAGGGCTCCGCGAGTGCCCTCGAGTCGCTCCTCGTGGATGGAATCATCGCTGGCGTCGGCGGGGTGATCGTCTTCTTGCCCAATATCCTGTTTCTCTTCCTGGCCATCGCGATCCTGGAGGATTCCGGCTACATGGCGCGCGGGGCCTTCATCATGGACCGGCTGATGCACAAGATAGGGCTCCACGGCAAGAGCTTCATCCCCTTGCTGATCGGCTTCGGCTGCACCATCCCGGCGATTATGGCCACCCGCACCCTGGAGAGCCGCCGGGACCGTCTCACCACGATAATGGTGGCTCCCCTGATGAGCTGTGGCGCGCGTCTGCCCATCTACACGTTGATCATCCCCGCATTCTTCCCTCAGGCCTGGCACGCTCCCGTCCTCTGGACCATCTACGTCATCGGCATCCTACTGGCGATTATGAGCGCAAAGCTGCTGCGCGCCACGCTCTTCAGGGGTGAGTCCACGCCTTTCGTGATGGAGTTGCCGCCCTACCGGGTACCCACCTTCAGGGGTGTGTTTATCCATATGTGGGAGAGGGGATGGCTGTTTCTGAGAAAGGCCGGAACCATCATCCTGGGTGCCTCGATCATCCTCTGGGCGCTGACCAGCTACCCGAAGGCGCCCGAGGCGAGACTGGCCGGACTGAGGAGCCAGGAGGCGGTCCAGGCAGAGGAACTCTCATATTCGGTCGCGGGCCGCATCGGCCACGCCCTGGAGCCGGTACTCAAGCCCCTTGGCTTCGACTGGCGGCTGGCCACTCCCCTCATAGGGGCGCTCGCCGCGAAGGAGGTCTTCGTGGCCCAGCTGGGCATTGTCTATTCCGTGGGCGAGGCTGACGAGGAATCCGAGCCCTTACGGGAACGTCTCAAACGCAACTATACCCCTCTGGTGGCGTTCTGCGTGATGCTCTTCACCCTGATAAGCGCCCCGTGTCTGGCCACGTTCGCCGTCACCAAGCGGGAGACCAACTCCTGGAAGTGGGCCGTTTTCCAGTCCGTAGGGCTGACCGTTCTCGCCTATATAGTGACGCTGGTCGTCTTCCAGATTGGAAATCTCCTGGGAATCGGCAACGGGTAGGAGGGCAAACACGTGATGGAGACCTTCATTGTCATTTTAGTGGTGGGTGCCTCTCTGATCCTTGTGGGCAGGTCGTTCTATCGGACGCTCACCGGCAAGGACGGCGGGTGTGGATGCGGAGGTGCATGTCCTCGATCTGGCGCCTGTGCTGGAGCCGAGCAGAGCATCTTCCAGGAAAAGGACACCGGCAAATGACCGTTCAGGAGGCGTCCGGCGCAAAGCTCGGAGGACCTGCTGGACAAAATCGAAGCGGACCAATGCCTTTTGGCCAAGGCGATGGAAGGAAACATGCCCATCCTCTCTGGCTTCAATGAGGGCGCCGATGGTGAGCGGGTGTCCACCCCCAAAGCCTGCTGGTTGGATTTTTTCGACAAAGCCATTGACAGCAGAGGGATAGTGATGTAGCCTTTAAGCATATACTGAAATGGAGGTTCGGATGGACAGCAGGCGAGCTGAGCTATTCAAGGTTCTTGGGGTCGAGACGCGCATCAGGATCATCGAGCTACTGAAGCAGAAGGGGGCCCTTTGCGTGAACGAGATGTCGGAGGCCTTGGGCATCAGTCCTTCTGCCGTTTCCCAGCACCTGAAGGTCCTCAAATATGCTGGATTGGTCAGGAGTGAACGGAAAGGGTACTGGATACCATACGAGGTGGACCCGGCTGCCCTGGAGCAATGCAAGGAACTCCTTTCGGAGGTTTGCACTTGCGGTTGTAAAGGAACCGGGAGGATTCGGGAAGGGGAACTGAGCGAGGCGAGAGACAAGCTTTCTCTTTTGAGAAAGTACGAACGCGAGCTACAGAAGGAACTCGAAGAAGTCCGGGCGCGGATCAAGGAGATGCAAGAGGAGTAATTTTTTCTGTAATTGATTCAGTATTTGCTAAAAGGCTGAATCAACCCCAGCACCCCTATTTGAAGGCGGATAAGGAGGGACGACAGTGAAACAGAACAACGAATCCTTCGGGCAGCACGAGTTGAAAGATCTTGCCAGGCGAATCGCCAAAGAGCGGATTGCGCCCAATGCTGTGGAGAGGGACCTAAAATGCGTCTTCCCTTGGGATGCCGTTCGTATCCTCGGGGAGACAGGTCTTCTGAGTGTGGGTGTTTCTGAACACTATGGTGGCGTCGGCGGGGGACGGACCAGTTTCGCTTCTGTGGCAAGAGAGATTAGCCGGGCATGCGCTTCAACAGCCCTGGTGTATGTCTCTCACGTAATAGCGGCAAAAGGAATCGAAACCGCTGGAAGCGAGGCCGCAACAAAGAAATGGCTGCCGGAGATGCTCAAAGGACAGTGCCTGGGAGCATTCGCCGTCCATGAGCCCGGCTGCGGCAGCAATGCCGGAGCCATCGCCACTACTGCACAGAGGGACGGCGACAACTATGTAGTGAATGGTTCAAAGTTTTTCATCACCTCGGCCGGAGAGGCTGACATCTATCTGGTTCTCGTCAGGACAGACCCCGAAAAGGGTCCCAAAGGAATAAGCACATTGATCATTGAAAAGGACTCTCCGGGTCTTTCGTTCGGTAGCGCCGAGGACAAGATGGGCCTGAAAAGCACCTCCTCGAGAGAGATGTTCTTCACCGATTGCCGGGTGCCGGTCGGAAATCTCATAGGAGATGAGGGCGGAGGGATGCAGGTTATCGGGAAGGCGGTCGTCGGGTGGGGCTTTTTCGGGGCCGCGGGCATATCGGCTGGCATAGCCCGATCGGCTGTGGAGATCTCTATCAGGCATGCCACAGAGCGCATAATTGCCGGGCAGCCCATCGCGGTTCACCAGGGTGTTCAATTCCTGATATCGGACATGATTCTTGGAACCGAAGCCACGGAGGCGCTTCTCGTCGCCTGTGCAGAGAGGGCCGACTCCTCACCGGATTCGGCTGCTCTCAATGGTTTCAAAGCGAAGCTTTTTGCTTCCGAGACGGCCGTGGAGGTCACGAACAAGGCGATACAGGTTCTGGGAGGTCACGGATATTGCCGCGACTACATCGTCGAACGTCTCTTCCGAGACGCCCGAGGGCTGACGGTTCACTTCAAGACATCCGAGTGGCTCCGGCAAGACATCGCCAAGGCGGCATTGGATTTATGATGCAACCACTGGATGAACACAGTTGCGTGGACTGTGGACCATGTGGTCGTAGCAGTTAGCCCATTACCTTGGAAAGGAGGTGATTCAGAATGTGTCAACCAAGAGGGACTTCTAGGTTCGCAGGGTTGCAGGGTTGCACCTGCGGTTGCTGCGGGTGCGGGTGCGGTCCATCGTTCCGTCGTTTCTTTTCGTCCAAAGAGGAGCAGGAATGCCTGGAAGCTTACAGGGACCAGCTAAAGAAGGAGCTGGCCGGGGTGGAGGAACGCATCGACGAACTCAAACGCAAGTGAGGCCAGCACAGATGGAAAGTAGGTGACAAACACCAAGCACAACATTTCCCCCCTCTGGGGACCATTCCCCTTCCCCCTCCTTTTTTGGGGGGAAGGGGTTGGGAAGATGCAGGACACCCTGTGGAGTCCCTGTTTGGAGGGATCATCGGTTCAGCTATTGGATTGAGACGAGATGTTCATCCTTACTCCAACCCAGGATCTCCAGTGCCCAACCGGGAGTCCTCCCGCATGGCCGCGGCCACGAGGAAGGGGAGAGGATATCTGGATGTTATCTCTGCGGCCTCCAGGACGATCTCGTTGTCACAGGGCAGGATCCCGAAAGGTAGAATGGTAAGGAAAAGGCCTGGGAAATGGTCTGTTTTGATCCTTTACCAAACAAGGAGGCCGAAAAGACCCCAGACTCTCACGCCGCTCCAGGCCAAAAAAATGAATGCCACTGCAGCCATCAGAAAGGAGGTCCCGTATAGAATCCGCAAAGCTCGTCTGTAATCCTCATTCGTGAAGGGGTGGGTAGGATCGCCTATGAAGGGTTTTTCCACCCATTGGCCGAAATATCGGCTTGGGCCTCCCACCCGTACTCCCAGGGCCCCGGCCATGGCGGCCTCGGGCCAACCGGCGTTGGGACTACTTGCGTTTTTCGCATCCCGACGGAGGATCCACCAGGCATTGGCTCCGTCCAGCCCTACAAAAGGGGCCACCAGCACCATGAGAAGGGCCGTAAGGCGAGCGGGCAAATAGTTGAAGGCATCGTCAAGACGGGCTGCCACCCGGCCAAAGGCCAGGTAGCGTTCATTCCGATATCCCACCATGCTGTCCAGGGTGTTCACTCCCTTGTAAAGAACCATCCCGGGCACGCCTAAAAGGAGCCCGTAAGTGATTGGGGCCACTACTCCATCCGACAGGTTCTCGGCTATGGTCTCGATGACCGCCCGGCGGACCTCCTCCTGGGAGAGGTGCGCCGTCTCCCGGCCCACGATTAAAGAGAGGCGCTTTCGGGCCTCGCTCAGATCCCCTCTTACCAGTGCCTCCTCCACGCTTTGAGTCTCTCGGTGAAGAGAGCGGGTGGCCAAGCAGGCATAGATGAGATAGGTCTCCACACCCAACAGAAGCAAGGGATGCATGTAGGACAGGCTGGCCAGCACAGCCGTGCTCAAGGCCATCATTATCCCCATGGTAATTAGCCAGAAAAGACCCCCTGCCCAGACACTCGGCCGGTAGAGGAGCTTTTCCAGAATCTGGCAGAGGCGGCCCATCCAGCGCACGGGATGGGGCCAGTCCTTAGGATCCCCTAGAAGGAGGTCGAGGAGGTAACCTGCCAGGAAGGGATAGGCCAGAGCCATGCGGGGTCATTCCTTTCCTCAGAGAGTTGCGAATGGCAGCCAGGAGTCGGTCGTTCTCTGGCCGCAGACGCACGGCCACGCGAAAGAAACGTTCATCCAGGCCCCGGAAATTGCCTGCATCCCGGATCAGGATCCTGTGGGAGAGGAGCATCCCCTGGAGCATGGCTGCACTCCACCTGGGTCGTGTAAGCTTCACCAGTAGGTAATTGGCTCGGCTGGGGAAGACCCTCAGTCCATCGATACTAGCCAGTTCACTATGGAGGTACTTCCTCTCGCATTTAATCACGGACCTTGTCCTAGCCCTAAATCGCGCATCCTCCAGGCACGCCCGACCCAATGCCTGGGCCAATGCGTTTACTGACCAGGGTTCACGGGCCTCCTCCATGCGGGAGATAATCCCCTGATCGGCCATGGCGTAACCCAGTCGAATCCCCGGGATCCCGAAGAACTTGGTAAAAGAGCGCAGAATGATGAGCCGAGGGAATTGCCCCAAAAAGGTCTTCATCGAGGCCTCCTCCACGAAATCTACAAAGGCCTCGTCGAGTATAGTGTAGACCCCGGCCACATCCAGCGCTTCCAGAATAGGGAGTAACTGGTGCGGCTCCAACAGGGCACCACTGGGGTTGGAGGGGTTCGCCAAATAGACTGCATCGCACCCTGCCGGATCCAGACCATGCTGGAGGTTGAAACCTTCGGCCTCGGATGTTGCATGAAATCGTACGGAGACACCAGCCAACCTCAGGGCCCGTTCGTACTCACTGAAGGCCGGGGTAACCACCAGGGCCCTTTTGGGTCTGAGGACCCTCGCCAAGAGGTAGATCAACTCGGTCGAGCCATTGCCGACCCCTATTCGGTCCGGAGACAGGCCATGGTATTCAGCTAGATCATCTCTGAGATCCACACATAAGGGATCTGGGTAATGCTGGATCGTCTCCAGGGCTTCCAGGATGGTCTGCCGGATGCCGGACGGAAAACCCAGCGGATTGATATTGGCTGAAAAATCGAGCAGATCCCCAGCTTCAACCCCAAGGGTCCGGGCCATGCTGTACACATCCCCTCCATGCGGAGGTGTATCCCACTTCATCGCGGCACTTTCCCTCTCTTTAAGTCTGGATCAGGGCCCGAATCCGATCCATGTCCACATGACCCCTCACCAGCTCGGCAAGGCGGTCGAACTGGTCCTCTTGGAAGGCATCGTAGGACCAATGGGATGAACTGCCCCATGAGATCCCTCGGTCCTGCATTATCTCTCGCAGAAGGGCCTGGCGGAACCCATCGTTGTCGAATATGCCGTGGAGATAGGTCCCCCAGATGCGGCCATCCGGCCTGACCCAGCCATCCAACACGTGGGCCTGCCTCCCATTGCGCTGGTAGATCTCGAAGGCCGCCCTTCCAGGACCCATCCCCTCGCTGGTCCCCATGTGGATTTCGTATGCCTTCACTATCTGCCCTCCTCCTGTTATCCCCACTGCCCGTGCTTCGACCTGGGTGGTGGTCTTTACACCAGCCATGGTGGTTGTTACAGGAAGCAAACCGAGGGCCTCTTCCTCCCGTGGGACTCCCTCTACCCCCAAGGGATCCCGGACGACTTTTCCGAGGATCTGAAATCCCCCACAGATGCCGATGATGCGGCCCCCCGCGCTGGCATACTCCTGGATGCGACGGTAAAGGCCGGTTCGCTTTAGATAGATGAGATCCGCGATGGTGTTTTTGGTCCCAGGGAGGATAAGGAGGTCCGCAGCCTCTATAGGATCTCGATGGTCCAGATATCGCAGAGAGACTCCTTGCATATGCTCAAGGGGGTCGAAATCCGTATAATTGGAGATATGAGGAAGCCATACCACACCAATACGCGCTCCATTTGCCCCCCACCAGGGCCTTGGAAGGCCTCGACGATCCAATGCCACGCTGTCCTCCTGAGGGATGACCAAGTCGCTCATATAAGGTACCAAGCCTAGCACGGGACGATGCGTTCGGGCCTCGATAATCTCTATGCCCTCCTGAAACAGAGACGAGTCGCCACGGAATTTATTGATGATGAAGCCTGCAAGTAGCCGGCGTTCGGCCCTGGTGAGGAGGTGAAAGGTCCCAATGGTGGCAGCGAAGATTCCACCCCGGTCAATATCCGCCACTAGGATCACCGCTGCATTGACCCGTCTGGCAATGCGGAAGTTGACTAGGTCTGTCTTCTTCAGGTTCAATTCCACGGCACTTCCTGCCCCTTCCAGAACAACGAGTTCGTAGGTCTGGCTCAGACGCCAGAAACTGGCCATCACCTTGCGGAGCAGCCGGGATCGATGTGCGTAGTATTCCTTGGCGGTGAGATTGCCGTAAACTTTTCCATGCACGATCACCTGAGAGCCAACCCCTGCTGTAGGCTTAAGCAGAATGGGGTTCATGTCCACATGTGGTGGAATGCCTGCGGCCTGGGCTTGGACCGCCTGGGCACGACCTATCTCTCCTCCATCCGAGGTGACAAAGCTGTTCAAGGCCATGTTCTGGGCCTTAAAGGGGGCCACTCGAATTCCTTCCTGGCGAAAGATGCGACAAAGGGCCGTGACCATGATGCTCTTGCCTACATCAGAGCCCGCGCCCACGATCATGAGAGGACGATACTTCATCAGGCCTCCTCGGTGTAGTCACTCCCGGGCCTAGTCCTTTTCCGGATCCCGGCATTTAGCGAGGTAACCCCTTGGTGTAACCATATAGGACCCATAGATATATGTAGTGGAATTGCCGACGATGATCAGTGTCTGCATGTCCACCGGGTGGTTCATGAGATCGAGTAGGGTAGTCACCACCACCGTCTGGCCCTCCCGCATGGCGTTTCGAACGATCCCCACGGGGGTCTGGGGGTGGCGGAATTGGAGGAGCAACTCTCTCGCCACGCCCAGTTGCCAGTGACGCTTCTTGCTCTTGGGATTGTAAATGACAACCACGAAGTCTCCTTGAGCGGCCAACCGTATGCGCTTCTGGATAGTCTCCCAGGGGGTCAGGAGATCGCTCAAGGAGATTGAGACGAAGTCGTGCATGAGGGGGGCTCCCAACAGGGCTGCACAGGCCGCCAGGGCCGGAACTCCCGGGATGATATCCAGAAGGAAATCCGTATTCATTGGATCTTCAGTGAGACTCACCCGCAGCCCTTCTCTGTCACAGACCTCCAGAATCAATCCGGCCATACCATAGATCCCCGCATCCCCGCTTGAGACAATGGCCACCCTTTGCCCTTTGAGCGCACGCTCGATGGCTGTCCGGCAGCGGTCTATCTCAGCCCTCATGCCAGTGGCGATAAGCTCCTTATCGCCGAGCAGCGGCTTCGCCAATTCGAGATAGGTCCGGTATCCCACCACCACCTGGGCCCCTTCCAGTGCCTCCCGGGCCCTAGGTATCAGGTGGGATAGGGCCCCTGGCCCGATACTGACGACGGCGAGTCGGCCCGGGCCACGGCCAGTGTGACCCTTTTGCTCTTGCGTTTGGGGACAACCAACTGGCCTGTTCCCACAGCCCGCAGTGCCGAGGCCTCGCAGACGCTGACCGTCCCCATGTGTCTGACTACAAGCTTGGACGGATGGGGCACGGTCATTTCCACTAGTTCTTTTGCTGAAAACCATATCAAATCCACTCCCAATGCTCGGGCTGTCTCCAGCAGCCCGTGTTCCTTGCGCCTTCCTTCGATGGTCGCCAATGCCCTCAGGGCGAGCAGCGATAGGCCCTCCTGTTTGAACGTCTCCCTGATGAGCATCAGGATCTCTCTGCTCGGGGTGCCGCGATGACAGCCCACTCCTGCCACCAATTCCTTGGGACGAAGCCGGAGCCACCCCTCGGGCCATCCCAGTTCTTTCGAGCCCACATACACGCAGGGATCTCCGAGCGCAAGCGCCCGCTCCAGAGTTGTTTCAACCAACAAATGCGCGCCTTCATATGGGGAAAGAGACTCCCGGATCCACCCACCTGGATCGACCACCTGAACCCTTCTGCCCTCTATCAAGGCCGTATGGATCTCCCGGACGGCCGGGGGGTTCTCGATAACAAGTCCCTTGCTTCGGGCCATGAGATCGAATGCAGGGATATCTTGTAGGTCCGTGGCGGTCGTGATCACGGCCTCGCCCCCGACGATGCGAGCTACGCGCCGGGCCAGGGCATTGGCTCCTCCCAGGTGTCCGGAAAGGAGGCTTATCACATACCGTCCCTTTTCATGGACTACGACCACTGCCGGGTCCACCGTCTTGCCTTGTAGATAGGGTGCGATGGAGCGAACCACAATCCCTGCAGCCATAATGCAGATTAGGTCCTGGCGCCTGCGAAAGGCCTCCTGTACCACTTCTTTTACCCGATCGAAAGGCTCTGCCGCCGGAAGCCTTGTGGCGAGGCGCCTGGGCAGCCAGCATGCGGCATCACTCAACTCCTGACAGATGCGCTGAGCCAAGACCGCACCAGCAGCCGTAAGTGCCACGATCCTGATCTTACGATCCCGACCGGAACCCATGTGAGAAGGACTCATGGTAAAGTCTGGAGCGGGGCCTGGCACACTCCTCCCGACTCTCCAGCGCAGGTCCCACTAGGATCAGGGCCTGCCGCTGGATTCCGGCCTTCCGGACCCGCTCTGCGATCGTGGAAAGGGTCGCCCGCAGGATCCTTTCCTGAGGCCAGCTTACCCGATAGGCCACGACCACGGGGGCCTCCTGGCCGTAGCCTTCTACGAGCGCCGCCACCACGGATTCGATCTGATGCACGCTGAGGTAGATGGCCAAGGTGGCCCCATGGCGGGCCAGCTGGGAAAGGGCTTCCCGATCCGGGACCGGCGTCCTGCCGGCTGCTCGGGTCAGGATCACGGTCTGGGTGACCTCGGGGAGGGTGAGTTCCTGGGCCAGGGCCGCGGATACGGCGGATGCGGCCGTAACCCCTGGTATTACCCGGCAAGGAATCCCTTCCCTTTGGAGTGCATCGACCTGCTCCTGCATGGCACTAAACAGACCAGGGTCCCCCGACTGGAGCCGCACTACGCGCTTTCCCTCCCGATGACTGTGAATGATCCGGCTGAGAATGGCTTCAAGTCCCAAAGGGGCGGTATCCACGATCTCAGCTCCTGGTTTGGCCAGCTCCAGGAGCGTCTCTGAGACCAAAGAGCCGGCATATAGAATGAGATCCGCATCAGTAAGGGCCTTCTGGCCCTTGACCGTGATCAGTTCCGGATCTCCGGGCCCTGCCCCTACGAAGACAACCGGATAAAGTCGCTTTATCCTCATTCATATCTCTCGCCGTGGCCACCTGCTATGATCCAGACAGGATTCAGGGCTTGAAAACCGATCCCTTGGCCCAGGCTTCGACTTCGGCTCACCTGGAGGTGCGTGAGGTCCACTTTCCAACCTGCCCTTTGGAGAACCCCCTGGGCAAGCTGAAGGGTCTCCATGAGGGTGGCCGTCATAACGATCCTGCCGTGGGAAGGGATGCAGTGGAGGACCTTTTGGAGAATCGCTTCCAAATGCTGGCCCCCACCCCCTACGAACACCCGATCCGGTATTGGAAGCCCCTCCAGGCATGTCGGGGCCTCTCCGCAGACCACCTCAAGATTCCTCACACCCAGGCGCTCCCCATTGAGCCGAATCTGGGCCGCTCGCTTGGGATCGCGCTCCACAGCCAGGATCCTTCCCCCAGGGACTAGAAGACTCGCTTCCAGCCCCACAGATCCGCAACCCGCTCCCAGATCCCACACGATCTGGCCGGGAAGAAGAGCAAGCTTGGCCAGGACCACAGCCCTCACCTCGGCCTTGGTAATCAGGCCCGCCTCATGAACGAAGGCCTTCTCAGGCATTCCCAGGTGGAGCCTCTCGTTGGCCCGGAGGGGGACCTCCTCGCGCAAGACAACTATCAGGTTGAGATCCGAAAAACGCGCCTTTGCGGCCTCTTCCGGCCTGAACCAAGCTATGCGCTCGGTATCCTGCCCTAAATCTTCAATGACGCACATACGTGCATCCGTCCAGCCTTGCTCCATCAGGAACTGGGCCACATGAGCAGGGGTGTGGGCGGAATCTGTGTAAATGGCCAACTTCCAAGACCTTCTTATGGCTTCATTCAAGACATCCCAGCCCCGACCATGAAGGCTGATCAACTTGGCGTCCTGCCAAGTCATTTTGAGGCGTGCAAAGGCAGCCTGCACTGCCGTTATGTTGGGGTGGATTACCACGTTTTCCTCCCCCAGGACCCTCACCAGCCAAGGGCCTATACCGTAGAAGTTCGGATCTCCTGAAGCCAACACCACCACCCGGTGGCTGGCAGCCAGATCCCGGATACAATCGCGGACCCCTTTCAGATCGGGCCCAAGGGGGATCTTCCGGCCAGGGTGGTCGGGAAAGTACCCGAGTAATCGTCTCCCCCCCACCAGTACCTGGGCAGACTGGATGATCTCCAGCGCCTTTGGAGTAAGGTTATCCATGGATATACCCACTCCCACCACATGAACGGGGATCATATAGATGGCCCTCCTCTCGAGGCCCCCGCCAGAGCAAAAGGCCGGAAAAGTCCAAGATCATTGCCTCCAGGACCTGCTCCGGACCTGCATGACTCCTGAGGGCTTGTAACATTCGACGCCCCACCTGATCCACTACCCCCCATGCCCGGGCGGCTTTGAGGATCTCCAAGGCCTCCCGGCCGGTGTTCGCTCCGGCAATAGATCGCGCTAAGGATGGCTTCGCGGTCTCTTCTATGGTCCAACGTGCCAGATCTTTTAGGTTCACCCCCCCTCGGGACGCGTGAGTGTTCCCGAGGCCCCGGGCGATCTTGAGGGCCTTTCCAAAGAAGGCCACCACGACCAGTTCGGGAAAACCCATACGGCCTGCCCGTTGCACTGAAAACCGAACATAATCACCCATCTGTACGAAGGCCTCCTCGGGAAGATCGGGAAAGTAGCTTCGGGCGTGGCCTTCGCTTTTTCCCCCTGTGCTGAGCACCACGCACCGCAGGCCCATGGCCCTTGCGACGCGGAGCCCGCTCAACACCGTGGCCCTGTACGCCTCGTGTGAGTAAGGTTTCACCAGGCCCGTGGTGCCTAAGATGGAGATCCCACCAAGGATCCCCAGCCGTGGGTTCAAAGTAGAGCGGGCGAGTTCCACCCCCCGGGGAACGAAGATCTCCACTTCCAGAGATGCTGGCGAGGAAACGCCGCCCATCTCCAGGGCCTCTCGGAGGGCGCGTCGAATCATCCTACGAGGCACAGGGTTGATGGCAGGCTCCCCCACAGGGACGGCCAGTCCAGGTTTTGTCACGCGTCCGACCCCCTCCCCCCCGATCAAACTGATCTTTCCATGCCCTTCATCCTTTTTCAGCCACCTCACCCTAGCCCCGACCTCGGCACCATGAGTGACATCCGGGTCATCCCCCCCGTCCTTGACCACCAGGCATTCCCCTACCCCACGTGAACGTGCGTGGCAGAGTAGGGGGACGAGGATCCTCCCTCCACCTGGCAAGGACACCCCTATTACCTCAGGACAGGGAAGTCCCAAGAGTTCCAGGAGTGCCCCCCGAGCCGCGGCCGCAGCCGCAGTACCTGTGGAAAACCCAGTTCGAAGGCCCCCATGACGACGCCGTCTGCTCATATGCTCCGACCCCAGAGCAGATAAGGGATCGTGACTATGATCAAGCTCAGGATCCTTGATCCCTGGCTCACGAGCAGGAGCTCAACACCCAACCGAAGTCCGAAGATTCCGGCATGGGATGGGAGCTGGTGCCGGAAGACCCGTATTGGAGTTGCCACGATGCTCCCCAGCACTAGGGCTAATACAGTCTGGTGAACGGTGAGTACCCCTGCGTCCAAAAGCGCGCTGGCGGCGGCCATACCCGAGGTAAGCTCAGCCGCCACACTGAAGATGACCACACTGGCCGCTTCCACGGAAAAAAAACTCACCGAGGCCCACCCTGCCGCCACCTCCCGCATCCAAGCGAAAAACCCCCATTTGTTCATGAGAGAGACCAGGACATAGATGGGCAGGGTGTAGAGGACTACCCGGGAAAAGCGCCTCCGGAATTTCTGCCAGATGTCCAAGGCCGAGGATCCATCCTTCCTCTCTTGCGGGACCATGAGGGAATCCGTCCCGGGAGGAGGCAAAGAGAGAGTAATCCGGCTGTAGACCAATACACCCATGCTCTTGAGGAATGCAGCTAGAAAAGTGAGGCTCAGGTAGATGAGGCCCGCGTGGCGGGTCAAGGGCACAATGATGAAGAAGGTCGTGGGCAGGTGCACCAGGTACGCGGGAAGCCCTGTATTGACTAGATAGGTGAGCACCATTTCCCGGCGGCTGAGCTTTCTCTCGTGGTGGAAGGTCATCAGCATGGTGTTAGCCATGACTCCGGATACAAAGGCCGCAGTGAAGGCGGCCCCACTCTCGTCCCTTAGATGGCCCCAGCGCATAATGGGGCGCACCCACGACGCCAACTTGGCGGTCCACCCCAATGTCTCGATGGCTTGTCCCACCATGAGACTAATTCCCAGGTAGCACAACAACCTGAGGAGGGGACCGAGCAACTTGCCATAGAGCCTCTCTCCAGAGGGGTATAGCCCCCCTGCCACCCACAGACACAGAAGGATGCCCCCCGCGAGGACCCAATAGAACGGCCGAGTTCCCAAGCCTTCATGAGGCCTTCCTGGCTCCATTCAATCCCCCCTCCCTTTCTTCTTGATAATGATCAGGGAGAGATAAGGCATCTGCCGTCCCTTCAGGGAGCGGATGTCCCTCACCACCATTTCGTCCTCCAGACCACAACAACTGATGCAGGTGGCCTTACCCACCAGATCGAGGTCTTCCAAGGCCTGATAGATATCCTCAAATTTCCGATAGACCTTGAGGATTATGATGTTTTCAGCTTTATGGACTATCTCCCGGAGTTTAGAACCCCCAAGTGCGCCAGAGATTACTGCATAGGATTCTTCTCCCTCGACCAGGGGCAGGTTGGCCAAGGCGGCTGCGGCATTGTACGAGGTAATCCCCGGAATAGTGATAAACTTGACCTCGGGACAGAGCCGTTTGATGACCTTGAGTAAATATCCATAAGTGGAGTAGGTGAGAGGATCCCCCATGGTCACGAAGGCCGCATCTTGCCCTGTTGAGAGCACCTGCAGGACCCTCCCAGCGTTCTCCTCCCAGGCCTCTTGGAGGGCCCTTGCCTCCCGGGTCATCGGGAATGGGAGGAGCTCGAACGGGACATGGTTCAGGTATTGACGGACTATGTTCAAGGCAAGGCTGTATTCGTTCTTGGAGGAAGAGGAGGCAAATATCCGTGAGACCCTTTTGAGCACCCGAAGGGCCTTGAGGGTGATCAGGCCCGGATCTCCGGGGCCGACACCGATTCCGTAAAGGGTGCCTATCCTCCCTGGCATGGTCCTTCTTCTTCCAGGGCCATGATGGCCAGGGCATTAACAGTGCTGGCCGCCACGGCTGAGCCCCCTTTAGGCCCCAGGGTCGTGATATAGGGAAAATCCATGCGAATCAGGGCCTCCTTGGCTTCCGGAGCGCTTACGAAACCCACGGGAAGTCCAATGACGAGGGCCGGATGCACTGCCCCTTTTTCCATGAATTCCAGTACACGAAGGAGAGCTGTAGGGGCGTTTCCGATGACTACAATCCCTTGCTCCAGCAACGGTAAGGCCCTGTCCATAGCGGCTGCCGACCTGGTGATCCCATGGCGGAGCGCTGTTTGGGCCACCACGGGGTCATCGATGAAACAGTGGGCGTCCACCCCCAACCCTCTCAAGCGTTCCGTGGAGATCCCGGCCAGCAGCATCCGTGTATCAGTGACCACCGGACGGCCCCCCCGAAGTGCGGTTACTCCCACTTCAATGGCACTGGGATGGAGCCGGACATTATGGAGGAAGTCCAGGTCACCTGTGGCGTGGATCATGCGCCTCAAAACAAACCACACATCGGGGGGGAAATCGTGTGCCCCCACGGCTTCCTCGATACGACGAAGGCTTTCTTCCTCGATCTCGTGGGGGAGATACGGTGCTTCTGTCATCTTCTCTCCTTATACTCGCGGCATTTCTGGACTAGATGCCATGCCATTTGAGGGTTGCTTCCGAAGTGGAGGTGCACGTAGCTGGCCAGGACGTTCCGAATTCCATATCCCTCGAGCCGCACTTCGGCGGTGCCCGGCCCGGATACTCGGTAGAGCCTTTTGATGGACTCGGACTCGGAGACGATCTCGGAGTAGTGAAATTCGTGCCCCCGACCAGTGGTGCCAGCAGGCCCCAGGAGCCCTCCCTCCAGCAGGGTTACCTCGCGGTAGCCCAAGGCTCGCAATCGCGACGACATACGCACTACCATGGGAAACACTCCTACCATGGGATATGTACAGCCCTCCATGTCCCGAATCTCCCGGCAGAGGTACATCAGGCCACCGCACTCAGCGTATATGGGCATCCCCTGCTGTGCCCGTACGCGAATGGCCTTCCTCATAGCGATATTGGCCGCAAGCTGCGACGCGAAGACCTCCGGGTACCCGCCCCCCAGGTAAATCCCGTGAATATCCTGTGGGAGATCCTGATCCTCCAGAGGAGAGAAAGGAACCAGTTCCGCTCCGAAGTAGGCTAACCACTCGATGTTTTCCGGGTAATAAAAGCAAAAGGCCCGATCCCGAGCGAGGCCCAGCCGGACCGAGAGGAGGTAACCCGCCCTTTCGCGCACCGCTGAGAGGGGTGTCCGAGGCAGATGGTCGAGGAGCCTATCCACATCCAGATTCTCCTCGACGAGGGTGGCCAGCCGTTCAATGCATTCCTCCCCCAGGGGATATTCGTCCCCAGTGACCAGCCCTAGGTGCCGCTCCGGGATGGTGAGGCCTTCGTCCGCAGGAAGACCCCCCAGGCAGGGTATCCCCTCCAAGTAAGTCAGGGCCTGACGGAGATACCGGAGGTGCCCTTTGCCCGCGATCCGGTTGAAGACCACCCCGGTCAACCTGACCTCTGGATCGAACGTGGCGAACCCATGGACCACAGCCCCAACGCTTCTGGCCATGGAGTGGGCGTCCACCACGAGCACCACTGGCAGCTCCAACCACTTGGCCATCTGGGCGGTGGAGCCAGCCTCGCTGAGCCCGTCGCAGCCGTCGAACAGCCCCATGACCCCCTCTACCACGGCCACGTCCGCACGGCTGGCATGACAATGGTAGATGGTCCGGTTCATCTCCCGGGATAGTATCCACCCGTCCAAATTCCGCGAGACCTGGCCGGCCACCTGGGCATGGTGCCCGGGATCGATGAAATCCGGCCCTAACTTGAAAGGCTGGACTGTAAGGCCCCGGCGTCTGAAAGCCGCCATGAGTCCCAAGGCGATGGTGGTCTTTCCTACACCGCTGTGGGTTCCGGCCACGACCAAGCCGCGAAGTTGGTTATGCGGAAAGCTCATGAGTAACCTCAGATAATTCTCTCGTCCATTTTCCTGTCTTCATTCCGCTGTAGAACGGGATTACGGCCGGGAAAAACCCTGCAGCTCGGTGGAACCCTCTGGGAGAAACAGGCTCGGATGAAGAAAACGGGCCAATTGTTCGACAGCCTCCACGGATCGTGGGCCCGGTCTCGAGTAGATCTGCTCATCCACCATCAAGACCCGATCTTTTTGGACGGCCTTTAGGATCTGGAAGTGCGGCCTGGTGGAGAGCTTCCCCGGGTTAGGATTCATCGGCCCACGCTGAACCACATAGACATCCGGGTTGCAGGCGATCAAGGCTTCCATATCCGTGCGAACGAACTTCTTTCGAAGTCTCAAGCAGTTGATGCCTCCAGCGCAATGGATGATTTCATTAACTATGGAACCCCGTCCAGCCCCAAGGAGATTGGGGTAGCGCACCTCGAAGAAGACCGACTGTCTGGACCGTACGCCTCGAATCCGCCTCTGAACAGCTTCCAACCTCGACTGCATGGAGGCTACCAGTTTCCGGGCTGCTTCTTCCTCCCCCACAAGGATCCCGATCCTCTGGATCACGGAAAAAAGCTCGAGGAACGTCGTGGGGTGAAAGACCGCCACCTGGAGTCCCCGCCTCCAAAGCTGCTCGACTGCCATAGAGGCCTCATGACGACCTGCCTGCTGGATGACCAGATCGGGCTTCAGTCCCAGCACCAACTCCACATTGGGCCGCATATGGGTCCCGATACAGGGCTTTGAGAGGATGGAAGGGGGTAGAACATCTGCCTTGGTCCGTGCCACCAGCCTATCCTCCAACCCCATTGCCGCCAGGATCTCGTTGTATGCCCCATAAAGGGCGATGACCTTGCTCGCTGGCGACTCGAGCTGTATCGTCCGGCCCAGGTCATCCACAACCTGGATGGGACCGGCCTGGGCTGCTCCCAAAAGCGAAAGGCTAAGGATCAACGGGCCCATTACCTCCGGGCACGAAATGAGCCTGAGGAACTCCGGTAACGGGGTGTCTGGAAACCCGTATGTCCGCCTCATAAATCCGGGACAGGTTGTAATCATTGAAGACCTCCGAAGTGGGGCCATCCAAAACCACCTTGCCCTCCTTCAAGAATACGAGCCTCCTGCAATAAAGGGCCGCCAAGTTCAAGTCATGCATGACGCACAGGAGGGTCATCCCCTGACGGTTCTTCTCCCTCAACAGGTCGAAGACTTGAATCTTTCTAGCCACATCCAGACTCGAGGTGGCCTCGTCCAGAAGGAGGACCTCCGCTTCCTGGGCCAGCGCTCTTGCGATGATGACCATCTGGGATTCGCCCCCCGAGACTTCGGTTATGCGCCGCTGAGCCAGGGGCAGGATATCTGTCTGGTCCATGACCTCCAGGGCCACGCCCATGTCCCTCCGGGAGTAGTCACCCCAGCTCCTCAGATAGGGGTAGCGGCCCATGAGGACTACAGAGAGGCACCTGAAAGGAAATAAATAGGTGGATCTCTGGGGCACAGAGGCCATCCGCCTGGCTTTCCAACGAGCTTCTGTGCGGGCGATCTCCTTCCCGCCCAATCGAATGCTTCCGGATCGAACGGGAATCACACCAGCGATGGCTAAAAGAAGAGTAGATTTACCGCCTCCGTTCGGTCCCAAAATCCCGGTCATCTCCCCTGCATCCAGGCGAAGGTCGATCCCCTTGAGCACCTCCCGATCGCCGTAACCGCAATGGAGGGAGTCGATCTCAATCACGGGATTTCTCCCCCCTTGCGTGTTCTCAGAAGCAGGCAGAAAAATGGGCCTCCAAGAAGGGCTGTCACCACCCCCACGGGCAGTTCCTCTCCACCGGGCAGTAGGATGCGGGCTGCCACATCTGACCACAGCAGAGCCATCCCGCCCAGCAGCGCAGAGAGGATCAACAGAGGCCGATGCTCTGCCCCTAGCGTTAACCGGATCAAGTGAGGCACCACTAGCCCCACAAAACCGATGACCCCGGATACCGATACAGCAGCGGCCGTCAGGAGGCTGGCCCCTATCAAGAGGCGCAGGCGAACCCGGTCCACGTCTACCCCGAGTTGCTTCGCCTGGATATCTCCCAAGGAGAGGAGATCCAGTTCCCGGGCATGGATCCCAATCAAGATCCATCCGGCCGTCATGTAGGGCAAGGCAAAACCTACATGGCTCCAACCCCGCCCCTGGAAACTGCCCATGACCCAGAAGACGATGCTGGACACCGACTCCTCGTCCAGGGACTTGATAAGGGAGATGAGGGCGGAAAGAGACGTGGCTACCACGATGCCCGCCAGGACCATGGTCTCACGCCTGAGACGGCCGTTGATCCGGCCCAGGGCAACGACAGCCGAAAGGGCAAGGAGGGCTCCAGCCAGGGAAGCCAGAGGGAGAAACCCCAGCCCGAATAAGGCATGGTGTCCGAACCCCAAAAAAAGGGCCAGCGAGGCCCCGAAGGCTGCTCCCGTGGAAACGCCGATGGTAAAGGGGTCGGCCAGTGGGTTTCTGAAAATGCCCTGAAAGGTGGCGCCGGCCACCGCAAGGGCCATCCCCACGAACATCGAGAGGCAGATGCGGCTCAATCGAATATGCAATACAACCACTGGCCATGCATCATTCAATGAGGGATCTTTCATCAGACCGAGCTCTGTAAGGATAGATCTGACCACTTCAGAGGGAGGAATTTCCACACGCCCGATAAGGCCTGCAAAAAAAGCGGAAAGGGCCAAGCTCGCTGATAACAAAGCCATCAGCAAGGCAAATCGTTTACAGGTTAAAGCTACTTGCTTTTGGATCTGCGCCATTATTAAACCACAGGTCCCTTCAGGCCTCTCCCTTATTGCAATGGATCTGTCCTTCAAAATGGAAGCTCCCATGGGGAACTTATCCCCATTATTCGCCAACAGGGGAATAATGGGGGATAAGTAACTACAATAACACGACATTTCTTTTTCGGCCTTGTGGCAATTTTTCCACGAACGCCTTGCCGGTCCCGGAAACATCCCAAGGACTTGTCTTAGAAGGTCCTGGGATTTGGGGGCGAAGCCCCCAACCTTGCCAGCCTTCCATGAATTATGCGGGTCATATTTCTTCCAAATAAAAAATCCTTAAGCCCAAAAGGGCTTAAGGATTGCACCCAGTTTCTTCATCCTTAAGCTAACCCAGGGGGAAATCCCCTCGGCCTCCACAGCCTGCCGTCTCCCGCAGCGGCTGCGGACTCACCCGGGCAGGTCTTCTGGCTCCCGGATCCTCCTACTTCCCGCGCCTTCCCATCCCGTTCGATGCCGGGACAGTGGCCTGTTGCGGGGTTCGTCCCCGGTTACAGCGGCGGGACCGCGACGGCTTCACACCGTCTTCCCTTTTAAACCCCAAAAAGGTACCCAGATGAGCTGTCGGACTTATGTTAAAGATAAGAAGAAGGAATTGTCAAGTCTTTACTCACTCCCCCAAGGGACGAGCTCTTGGAAGGCCATCAAGCCGAATCGGGAATGACAATCCCCCATACGCTCGAAAAATCCCCTGCCTTTTCAATCCGTCAACCACACGGAGTCCCCTCTTGTTGCCGCTCGGGTATGTGATCCACCCTTTGATCCTGGAATCCCATTCACAAACCTTGATCTAGGGTGAAGACCGGTAATCTGGGCAATCAAAAGTGTGACATGACTTCCTTCAGGTGGTCTATCCAGATCTCCACCATGTCGTCGTACTCGGCCGTGCCCTTGAGGATGGGCACGCAGGTGATACCCGCTCTGGTGAGAATGGATTTCCAGGAGTCCTCCTCACTGCTGGCCATGTCGTTCAGGGCATGGTCGCCAGCCACAGACATAAAGGGCACGAGATAGGCCTTCTTGATTCCTCTAGCCAGCAGTATGGTCTTAATCTCCTCGATGCCGGGCGATCCCTCGACGGTCCCCAGGAAGATATGGGGGTCTTTACGTTGTAAGTGATACATCAAGGCCGTATAAAAGGCATTGCTTGGATGGAGCGTGCCGTGGCCCATCAGGACCACAGCCTCGTCCCTTTCCCTCTCCTTGGGGATATGGTCGAGCAGAACTTCCGCCACGCGCATCAGGTCTTTTTCATTTGCCAGCAGCGGATACCCCACCAGGATGTGCTGAAATCCCCCGGCCATCCGACCGAAAGCCTGCGCATTCCTGAGCAGGTCATGGAATTCCTCCCCTGGGATGGTGTGCAGGGATTGCACTGCCACGTGGGTGAAACCCTCATCCATCATCTTTGCAAGGGCCGTCTCCACGGAGTCCAGATGTTTGCCTTCCCTGGCCAACTTGTGACGGATGATGTGCGAGGTATAGGCCCAACGAATGGGTACTCCGGGAAAGGCTGCCTCGGCCTTCTTCTCGATATTTTGAAATGAGACCTGGGCCTGCGGGACGCTCGATCCAAAGGCCACCAGGAGGATCCCTTTTTTCGTTGGTCTTTCCTCACCATAACCACTCGCTGGCACCGCAAAACTGAGGCCAGTAATGAAGATGAAAAGACCCAGATGAGCGAATTTCTTCCTTCTCATGACTCCGCCTCCTTAAAGGTTATTTGGGATTCCAAATAAAAAATCCTTAAGCCCAAAAGGGCTTAAGGATTGCACCCAGTTTCTTCATCCTTAAGCTGACCCAGGGGGGAATCCCCTCGGCCTCCACAGCCTGCCGTCTCCCGCAGCGGCTGCGGACTCACCCGGGCAGGTCTTCTGGCTCCCGGATCCTCCTACTTCCCGCGCCTTCCCATCCCGTTCGATGCCGGGACAGTGGCCTGTTGCGGGGTTCGTCCCCGGTTACAGCGGCGGGACCGCGACGGCTTCACACCGTCTTCCCTTTTAAACCCCAAAAAGGTACCCGGATGATTACTTTAGAGGCCTCCTCTTAACACAAAGCCGAAATTCCTGTCAAGTTGCAGAAATTGTCCCCACAAGAAAAGAGAACAGCAACCAGGACGGCGCAGGGCGGAAGGTTCCCGGATGGGGGTGTTGCTAGCCTATCTCTTTGGCTCTCTGAACAGGGGACAAAAACGCTACGACGTGAATTTGGCCATCCTGACCGAAGGCGGTCCTGCGTTTCACCTGCGGCAAACGATCGTCGAAATACTCATAAGGAATCCTCCTTTCCAGCCTTCCGAGGGAGAGGGTTATACTGCCCCCCTGAAGGGTTGGATAGATTTTGGGATAAGGGCATATATGAATACCCACTCCCACCAACAAAGGCCCTCCAAAAAGTACTTGACAAAGGGGGCACAATACATCTACATGGAGCGAGAGGATCCACCTTGTATTCAATTTCCGGAAGGCCCAGATATTTTAATCCTTTGAGACGGCTTTATCGCTAAATTCAGCTTTGCTCCGTCCTCTTGGTTGGGGGAAGGATGAACACGGCGAACCGCTCTTAAGTCTTACCAAATGCATTCATCACCGCAGAGAACATCCCGGACAGGAAGAACAAGCGACCACCATTTCCCCCAAATCGAGAGAGCAGCTTTAGCTTTCATGGTCGTTTAAGAGCGAAATTTCCTGCAATAGCCGAGATTTGATCTTACAACTCCAGGGTGGACGGTTTGAATCAGTGATGAATTCTGATTCAGACGATCTTTCTCTGTGGTCATCTCGACCTTGGTTTAGTCTGTCGGAATCCCAGGCCGAAACTGGGAATCCCAATTGGTTGAGAGAGCATCCATACCAAGAAAGGAGGCAGGCGATGTTGCAAACAAATGAGATGACCGGACAGGACAATGGCCGCGAGGGGATAGACGGCATAAGTCGTCGGAGGTTTCTGGCGTCCACGGCGATGGGCCTAGTGGCTGGCATGACGGTCGGTGTAAGCGGGGTTTTCCGAACGGCTGATGCAGGAGGCTTTGCCGAGTATCTGAAATACGATGGACTCGGACTTGCGGACTTGGTGCGCCGCAAGGAGGTTAGCCCCCAGGAACTGCTAGATGCGGCCATCGCTCGGATCGAGGCGATTAACCCAAAGATCAATGCCGTCGTGACCAAGATGTATGACGAGGCCAGGAAGACCATCTCCAAGGGTCTGCCGGACGGCCCCTTCATGGGCGTGCCCTTCCTACTGAAGGATCTCGCGGCGACTTATGCTGGCGTTCGGCTCACCTCCGGATCCAGGCTCTTTGCCGAGTATGTGCCCAACTACGACAACGAATTGGTAAAGCGTTATAAGAGGGCCGGGTTAGTCATTCTCGGTCGGACCAACACCCCCGAGTTCGGCCTCAATGTTACCACCGAATCCGTGCTGCTCGGCCCCGCGCGTAATCCGTGGGACGTTGAACGGTCTACCGGGGGGTCAAGTGGGGGGTCTGCTGCTGCGGTCACGACCAGAATGGTGCCAATCGCGCATGGTAACGATGGCGGCGGTTCGATCCGCATCCCGAGTTCCTGCTGCGGTGTGTTCGGGATGAAGCCGTCGCGTGGCCGCACACCGAACGGACCGGAATTCGGCGAAGTTTGGGAAGGCTTTGCCATTGATCATGCCCTGTCGATTTCCGTGCGTGACAGTGCGGCATTGCTTGATGCCACGTCGGCCCCGGAAATAGGGGCACCATATGGGATTCCGGCTCCGGCTCGGCCATTCGTAGAAGAGGTGGGGGCCGATCCCGGGAGGCTCCGGATAGCCTTTTTCACCAAGGGAGCTTCTGCTGCCGAGACCCATCCCGATTGCGTCGCCGCTGTGAAGGATGTAGCCAAGCTCTGTGAAAGCCTGGGGCACACGGTTGAGGAAGCTGCGCCGAAGATCGACTATGAAGCCCTTCAGAAGGCGTTCATGGTGGTCGTCTCTGCCCATACAGCGGCGATGCTCGATCAGATCGGGCAACTCATCGGCAAGAAGATCACGGCCGATATGGTTGAACCATGGACATGGTCTGTGGCGGAGTCTGGTTGGAAGGCCTCTGCGGCTGACTTGGCCGGCACAAAAGCAATAATCAACATCGCGACTCGAACGGTGGCGGGCTTCCTCACCCAATATGATGTGATCTTGACGCCCACTCTTGGGGCCCCTCCGCCAAAGCTCGGGTATTTCGACACGGTGAACCTCTCATTCGACGAGCTATCCAAGCGCATTTTCGATTTCATCCCGTTTACTTGGCTGCATAACGTGACCGGTCTGCCAGCGATGTCGGTACCCCTTTATTGGAATGCCCAGGGGCTTCCCATAGGGGTTCAGTTTGCAGGTCGCTACGCGGACGAAGCCACGCTTTATCGACTGGCCGGGCAACTGGAAAAAGCGCGGCCTTGGCGCGGGAAGGTCCCTCCAATGGCTCTCTGACGAACTGCGCCACAGTCGTGGATCAGGCAACCGATTCAGCGGTCGTCCCCGGTCGATTCGTCAGGACCACCGCTGGCAGAATAACCATAAGGCAGGGTCACTAAGCCCTGCCTTTTTCGTTTGTTTCAGGATGAATTTGTTGGCCCGCCTCCCAAAGCCATTTTTGGGGACAGGGTGGACCCTGCGTTCAGCCCCCTCTGCTCCCAAAGGGTGGGGCGAATGGGGGGGTGAGGGGAGCCCCGAAGATCTCTGCGTCCCTTCAAGCGCTTTTTTGCCATTGACGAGCAGACCCATGAAGAGGGTATTCTAGAAGAGGTATACTAGAATGGTATAGGATCGCTGTCGCAAATCCGATCTCCCTCCGGAATGTGAGTACTGGACCGATTGGAAAGGGAGTAAGCTGATGGACGATATTTTAGAGAAGATATCAAACGTTTTGAGACAGGACGACCTAGTTGAGTTCGCTGTCCTCTTCGGATCCTTTGCGGAGGGCAAGGAGACACCCTTCAGCGACGTGGACATAGGCGTCTATGTCTCGAGACCCATGACCTTGCTCCACTTGGGATGGCTCACGACTGAACTGGAAAAGGTGCTCAAGAAAATAGTGGATGTTGTCGAGCTCAATACTGCCCTGGAAAAGAACCCGCTCTTCGCGTATAAGGTGATCGCAGCCGGAGAATTGATCTTTTCCAAGAACCCCGAGGCCTTTGTGGATTTTAAGACCAGGGCCATACTGCAATACCTGGATACAGATTTCTTGCGAACAATGGTTACACAGGCCTTTCAGGATCGACTCGAGGCCGGGAAGTTTGCTGAAGGGTGCTAACATGCGCGAGCGATTGCAGCGTTTGGAGGAGAACATCCGCGAGTTGCGGCGTTTTCGGCACACGTACACACTGGACCATATGCGCCGCGATCGCCATCTGGAATGGGCCTTACGGTATGGTTTGCTGGAGGCCATCCAGATCGTAATTGACGTGAGCTGCCATGTGGTTAGCCGGGATAATTTGGGTATACCGGCCAACTATGCCGAATGTATTGAGATGCTCCATCGGGCGGGATATCTCGATGACGCCCTGACAAATGTTCTCTCGAGCATGACGGGCCTTCGGAATATCTTGGTGCATGAGTACATCCATGTGGATCCAAGGCAGCTCCACCAACTATTGGATCGACTGGATGATTTCAAAATGTTTGCCGAGCAGATCGGACCGCATTTGCAGTGATGTTGAACAAAGATGAACGGGCATCTACTACCTCTGAGTGATGGAAGCAGGAGGCATTTCTGATGGACCGTGCCCGTGACTGGTGGACACAGGCGCAGGCCGATTTGGCTCACGCGCGCCACTCTCTGGATGACCAGGATTATGAATGGGCATGTTTTGCCGCCTAACAGGCTGCGGAAAAGGCCCTGGAGGCCGTGTTTGAAGAGCGCAAGCAGAAGGTGTGGGGCCATTCTGCCACCAGGATGCTTCAGGCCCTGCAGGAAGACGGTGATAAGATTCCAGCCGATTTAATCGACACGGCCAAGACCCTGGACAAACACTACATCCCCACCCGTTATCCAAACGGTTTGGAGCAAGGGGCCCCGACCGAGTTCTATTTGGGGCATCGAGTCTCTTTTGATCCGGATTTGTTCACGGCCGAAGTGGAAAGCATCTCTAAATTTAATACTGTGTATTATTATTTGAGATAATGAAAGAATTAAAAGACCAGCAAAAAACAGTTGACACTTTATGCTTACTTCACTATTTTCATAGGCAATCTTTCTGACCCCTGAAAACCGGATATCAATCAACACAAATTTCGAAAACATTTTTTTTGGGAAGTAGCTGGCTCCCACTGGCTGGGGTGGCTGAAGGAGGGATGGTCTCCATGTCTCCAGAAGCCCCAAGTTCAAAAGGGGGATTTACCCTCCCACTTTGTCCGGATCTGACAAAGTGGTGGTGTAAGGTGGGTTCCTCGAGGGTAAGGTAATGTTTTGAGATACCTGGTTTCGAAAGCCCCGTGGCGTTACGCCCTTGCCCGCGGCTCCGCCCCGCCTTGGCGTGGGGGCCACCCTCGGTGGATGAAAATGCCTGCCAGATGCGAGAGTCGATGCCCTTATTGGGGTAGGGGCGACTTCAGTCGCCCTCCTTTTGGGATCCTAAAGCCTCCCCTAGCCGACGCTCTAAACGCTCCTAACGAACCGAAGGTGGCAATCAGGCGAAATCAACCGGATAAACCCAATACCTCGCTTCCCCGACCAACGATAGGCTATCTTCCAGCTAATCCCATGGGTCGAAGGGCGGGGTGAGGAATTTATGGTTTTTGGCAGATACTTCTCATTTGGGAGGCGGTGACGCTTCTGGCGGAACTTCATGGTCGGTGTGGTTATTTTCCGGCCCATGTTCGGATGCGTCTGGTTCGTGGGGGCAGTTCACTCTGATGCGAGGTGGCCGAGGTGTTGGAGTTCCCCAAGCGGTACCTGGTGCAGACAGATAGAAACCGAGGTGGTGTGTGGGCATCGCTGAACCAAGGAACAGGTTCAGGAAGCTTCCCCCGGAGCGTACTACTCTGGTGGCCCCGCTCTTTGGCTACGAGCCCCTGGGAGGCCCGGTGATTGATCGGCGACCTGGGAGCCTCGTGCTGCCACGAGCAGGGGAAGGACTACCAGACGCTCTTCGGCGGAGTGGCGAGCGTGGGGCAATTCCTGGAGCGGCTCATTGAGGGTGCTCCGCAGATTTAGGTTGGCCTGCAGCGCTACCTCCAGTCTGCGAGAGACGCTGGAGTTTTGCTGGCAGGAGGGATGTGAGTTGGCTCGACAAGTGCTCATTGCCACGTTGGGCACGGAACCTCAAGTGGTCACCCTGGCATTGGATCTGCTGCTGGCTAAGGGGTATGCCATTGACGAGGTGATTGTGGTCCACACAGTGGGGGAGGCGGTGCGTCCGGCGTTAGCGGCTTTGGGGCGCCAGTTTGCTCAGCCGGGAGCCTACGGATACCGTCCTGTGTTGGTAAAGGGGGATAACGGGCCGGTGGCTGACATCGTTACCGAGAGTGACACGGCGGCCCTGCTGCGCACGCTGTACCGGGTAGTGCTGGCGGAGAAACGGGCCGGGCGGCTGGTGCATCTGAGCATCGCCGGAGGGCGCAAGCCGATGGCGGTGTACGGGATGGTGGTGGCCCAACTGCTCTTCGACGAAGACGACCGGGTGTGGCATTTGCTTTCCGAGAGCTGGAAGCCGGGGGATGAGCGTGTGATGCACGTGCGGCCGGGGGACCGCATGTGGCTGGTTCCGGTGCCAGTTTTGCGCTGGGGTAGCGTCTCGCCGGTGCTGACGGAGCTGGCCTTGCGGGAGGACCCGTGGGAGGCTATTCAGGCGCAGCGGGCCATACGGCGGGACCAGGATCGGCGGCGCAAGAGGGAGTTTGTGGAGCACTGGCTGACCCCCGCGGAGCGGGAAGTGGTACGGTTGGCGTGCCAGGGGATGGACAATGCGGCTATTGGGCGGCAGTTGGGCAAGAGCACCAAAACCGTTGCCAACCAGCTCACTGGTATTTACGGGAAGCTGCACGAATGGAGGGGCTTTCGGGAAGACATTCCGGTGAGCCGGACGGTGTTGGTGGCGGAGTTTGCCGGGTATTTTGCGGCAAAACGGAGTAATGAAGGTGGTAAAGAGTAAGCATTAGACGATTTTCGGGAACTTAGGGACGAATACATAGATGGGGGAATGAAGGAAAGGCGCAGAGGGTAGGACCTGATAGGAAAAAATTCCTAAGGAATTTGGGAAACAAACCTCATGACACAGCAGAGAATTATGAGAGAGAATGGAGAAAATATGGCTGGGGCAGATGCCTTTTCAACCTGAACCTCCTCAATGAGCACAGCGAAGAGTGGAAAGGGGGAAATGCATGGTTGAGGGCAGAATCCTAACCGTGACGCTGGAGACGGTGACACCGATGTTTTTGGGTGGAGCGGATCCGCGGGGGACGCCAGAGTTGCGGGTACCGAGTGTGCGGGGGGGCGATGCGGTATTGGTGGCGGGCGCTGACCCTGCAAAGGTGTGAAGCTGACCTAGCACCCTGTCGGCATAAGATCCTGTTACTCATTTGAGGATACAGATCAAGGAGTCGCAAATGGACCCAAAACACCTATTTGTTTGCACAATCGGACCTGTGCAGACGTTCATCGCCGCAGCGCGAAGCAGTCGCGACTTGACATACGGTTCGCAATTACTCAGCGAATTGGCCAAAACGACAGCACGCACCATTGCAGAACAACACGGCTCGAGCCCGGAGGTGCTTGTCCTTCCCGCGATCCAAATCATGGACGATTTGCGACCACGGAGCTCTTTGAATGTGGCCAATAAAGTTGTAGCTGTCGTTACTGGAGATGTGAGAGCGTTAGCCGAAGAGATCAAGGCCAAGATTCACGAATATGTCGAACAAGAGCGTGCGGTCGTGCTTAAAAGCATATCTGGTCAGGTAGATGAAGACCTGATGCGGCGTCAACTTCATGACCTGATCGAATTCTACTGGGTTGCTGCTCCTCTGCCAAGTGAGGAACAGTATCTGGAGGTACGTGAGAGGTGTGATCAGGCACTTGCTGCCCGCAAGGTCACCCGCGATTTTTCGCAGTTCCCCGGTGTGCCGCGCTTCAAGTCGTCTATTGATGGTGTGCGCGAGCATGTGATGCTGGAAGTAGGGGATAAGCGCTCCGCAGCATCGATGGAAGTCCTGCGCAAATACGGTGCACGCCGAGGTGAGTTGTTGTCAGGCGTGGATTTGCTCAAGCGGTGGGGAACTCTCAGTGATTCACAGGGTTTCAAGAGCACTTCGCACATGGCCGCATTGCCGTTCATGAAGGGATTGGGCGAACAGGCTGAGAATCTGCGGCGGGAGTTAGTAGCGCTGTTTGAACGGCATGGTGTCACCGATGTGATCCAAGACTACAGTGTTGTGTTTTCATCCGAGGTGCGTTCGATGTTCTCAGATGAGCAATTGATCAAGAGACTAATCCAGGAACAAGATGGGTTGATCGGCCGCTACGCCGAAGAGTGCTGGGGACGTGAGAGGCGCAACCGCCGTCCTGCACCTTATTACGCACTATTGTTGGCCGATGGCGACAACATGGGCAAAGTATTGGATGAGCAAAAGACACCTGAGATGCACCGCATGCTTTCGCAAGCACTGAGCAACTTAGCCCTAGAAGCACGTAGGATTATCCAGGAACATGAGGGTGCCCCCGTTTACGTGGGAGGTGATGACATCCTGGCCTACTTACCACTACACACCGCACTGAAGTGTGTGGATGAATTAGCCGAACGCTTCGAGCAAGCCATGCAGGGTTTTGGGTTCAAGGCTGATGGTGAGACTATTATGCCAACTCTGTCGGCAGGATTGCTTATTGCCCACCACTTAGAGCCACTGAGTGAAGTGCTCTCTTGGCTGCGCAGTACAGAAAGGGATGCTAAGCAAGTGGACGGCAAAAATGCGTTGGCCATTAGCCTGGTTAAGCGCAGTGGAGTTGAGCGCCAAGTAAAAGGACTTCGCAAGGCGCTTATCGAACGTCTGAAGCAGATGGTGACCTGGTGGACAGACGGTACGCTGAGCAGAGGGACGCCGTATGAGTTCCAAGAGTTAGCGCAATCACTGGGAGATGTCCTGCCACAAGAGGCCCTGGTGGCAGAAGCAAAGCGCATTCTTGGTCGCAAGCGCGAGTCGCGAGGGCAAGAGGTTTCTGAAGAGGTGCGCAAGACCATTGAAGAATGGTTGACCAAAGATCAGGTCCCGCTCGCGCAACTGGCACACGAAATGATCATCGCTGCTGAGTTTGCGGACGCGAAAGAGCTTGCTAATCATCTGACCAAAACAAGGGGTAAAGCCGATGAAAACATGGCTCATCGAACCACGTGATCCACTGGTCTTCCGTGACGGTAAACCATTTACAGCTATTCCGGGTGCGCGCGCCGTTTCTATACCGTTTCCATTACCCTCCACACTGGCAGGCGCCGTGCGCACACGTAGCGGTAAGATTCAGCACAACTGGCACTTTCCAGCCGGGGATGAGCAGGCGATTGCCGATCTGCTGAATAAACAGGTCATCGGGCCGCTGTTATGCGCTGTGGGACCAGATGAGGTCGTCCAAGACCTGTTTTTGCCTGCCCCGCAGGATGCCCTGGTTTTGCAACGTGATCCATCCGATACCGTGCACGGCGATCTGGTGCCTCTCGTCCCGCGTGAATCTGATGCTGTGCAGACAAATCTCCCCGACGGGCTGCGTTTGCTCTATCCCACACAGCCCGCCAAAGCCAAACCGCACAAGAACGCGCCGGACTTCTGGTCCTGGGCGCAATTGCTGGATTGGCTGCAGACCCCACGCGAGGCGGAAAAGGTCGAACTTGCTTCGCTGGGACTCCGGGGCCTGGAATACGCTTACCGTACGCATGTGAGCATTAATCCCAGAACATCCACAGCGCAGGAGGGCGCGCTCTTTCAAACGGGTGGGCTCGAGTTCGTAATGGCAAAGCGTGATGATGGGTATAGGCATGTATGCTTGTCACAAACTCGCCAATTTGGCTTGTTGCTGACCACCGATGCGGAACTGAAGAGCGGCCCCGACTTTCTTGGTGGCGAGCGGCGGGTCGTGCAGTGGCGAGAAGCACAGTTTGATTTGCCCGGCTGTCCCGACGCCGTGCGCAGTGTAATCAACCAAACGAAGCGAGGACGCCTTATATTGGCCACGCCTGGCATTTTCGAGAAAGGCTATCTGCCAACCTGGGTGTGTCAGGCCGTGCCGGGCGTCAAGGTGAGAATTGTTGCGGCGGCCGTATCGCGTTATCAGAGCATATCCGGATGGGACTACAAGAAAGGAGAACCGAAGCCCTCGCGCCGTCTGGCTCCCGCGGGCAGTGTCTACTTTTTCGAGATTGAAGGGGATGAGAAGGGGATTGACGATTTTATAGAGGGGGCGTGGTGGAAGCCTATCAGTGATGCCGAGCAGGACCGCCGCGATGGCTTTGGCGTGGCCCTGGTTGGTGTATGGCCTGAGGTAGGCGAGGAGGTGCAATAATGCGCAAGCGAACACCACGTAATCCGGTTCCCGTTCCCAATGTTAAGCCGAAAGACGACCTGATGTACCAGGTACGTCGCTATAAGGTCATCACCCCCCTATTTGGCGGCGGTGTCCAGCCAGGAAAACCCGACCCGGTGACTATTGTCCGCGGCACAGAAATTCGCGGGCAATTGCGTTTCTGGTGGCGTGCCACACGTGGCGGCCAGTTTAATGGCGATTTGGACGCCATGCGCCATGCGGAGGAGGCCATCTGGGGCTCGGTAGCGGCGGAGGGGAAGGCGGGGCCATCGAAAGTGACCGTGGAGGTGATTGAATGGCGGAGAGGGGAGGAATGGAACCGTGTTCCTAGGGGACGGGGACGGCTGGTACACATTGCCCATCCGTCTTCTCGTTACAGTTACGTTGCTTTTCCTCTTCGCGAAGAGCAGGGCAGCGTTTGGCAAGATATTGAATTTACTTTGAAGATTACGTACCGCCGCAGGGATGAGAATGTTCAAGTGGCGGGACACAAGCTCTCTCTCGCCGATGAGTTGGAAGCGGCCTCCTGGGCCTGGGAAACCTTTGGTGGCATCGGGGCACGCACACGTCGTGGCTTCGGTGCTCTACACTTGGTTGATGTGGATGGAGAACCTCAGTCTCTGGTTCAACCTGACCGGATGCGGCGGCACATATTGGATAACCTGCGTAAATACGTAGTTCAAGGCTCATGGCCGGATGGTGTCCCACATCTGAGACAAAACATGCGCTTTGTTGTGACAAGTCGTTTCAGCGATGCCGACTGTGCATGGAAGCATCTCTTTCAAAGCTTGGAGAAATTTCGCCAAGCCCGCTGGCCAGATGCCCACGGAAGTCCGTTTGGGCGCAGCAAATGGCCTGAACCGGACGAGATTCGTCGTTTTACCAATATGCATTCTCCAGATCATAAGCCTACACATCCGGTGCGAAAGTTCCCACGAGGGTATTTTGGGCTTCCCATTGTGTTTCAGTTCAAGGATGAAGAGTCGGGCGATCCACCGAAAACGATACTTGAGGGCAGAGAGGTCGAACGCTTCGCCAGCCGCCTCATTCTGCGCCCCCTAGCCGTCCAGAACGGCGCTGTCGGTCTTGCTGCCGTGCTGCAGGGACCGCAAGACCCACCTGGTGGTTACGTACTCAAACGGCAACAAGATGGCGCAGTAATTGCCTCCGTTGATGCCAATCTGACTCGGAAGGAATCTGCCCAAATCAAACCATTAGACGGAAAAACGGATGTCATTGAGGCGTTTCTGACTATGCTGCGCAAGTCATAAACGTAGGATTCCTACAGTAACTGACCATTTTCCAAAGGAGTCGATCGCCATGAAAGCCAACCTTCTTTTCCTTCATGCACTTTCCCCACTACACGTAGGTACCGGCCAGGGCGTGGCCGTGATCGACCTGCCTATTGCCCGTGAGAAGGGAACTGACATCCCCATCGTACCTGGTTCTAGCGTGAAAGGCGTGTTGCGCACTGCCTGCGAAGATGAGGATATACGCAAGAAGGTATTTGGCCCGGAGACGGGCAATGCCTCTGAACATGCTGGTTCGGCTCAATTTACTGACCAGCGCCTGGTCTGCCTGCCGGTGCGTAGCCTAGCTGGCGTCTTCGCCTGGGTGACTTCTCCATTCATGCTTCAGCGCTTAAAGCGCGACGCAGAGACAGCCGAAATCGATGTCTCTCACGAAATTCCTGAAGTAAGCAACGAAGAAGACTGCTTCGTGCTCAGCGAGACGATTTTGAAGCTACCTGTGGACGGGGCAGACCGTATCGTATTGGAAGATGTAATCTGCACTCCTCAGACCAACGAGGCTGCAAAAAGTTGGGCACAGTGGCTGGGCAAGCATCTGTTCGAACACAAGGAGTGGCAGAAGACGTTTGCCCAACGCTTCTGCATCGTGCATGACGACGTCCTCGGTTATCTGCTCGATGTGGGCACAGAGGTCACAGCACGTATCTGCATAAATGATGAGAAAAAAACTGTTGCTCATGGGGCGCTTTGGTATGAGGAGTCGCTGCCTGCAGAGAGCGTCCTAGCAGGGTTGATGGTTATTGATCCCGTCGAGGCCACCGAGTACGAAGTGACGCAGACCATCAAAGAAATCATGGCGCAACCATTGCAAGTGGGAGGGAACACCACCGTGGGCCGTGGTCTGTGTCGTATGGTAATGGTTTTGGGAGGGGCATGATGCAAACGTTACAGCAGATATACGCGGCTGACGTCTACGATAAAGTGAGTAGCGTCAAAGATGATAAACGTATCGACCATAAGAAGTATGGTAGCATGGCGCACAAACTACCCGTGCTGGTACGTCAAAGTGGGCTGGTGCAGGCACTGGCTTTCGTATTGACTCGCGGCGAAGATGCGCACAAGCGGCTCGTCAATGATCTGGCCCAGACACTAGACCTCGACGACGATGAAGCGCTGTTTACAACTGCTCGGCAGGCTGATTTGAAAGATTATATGTGGCTTACCCGCCGTGCCCTGGTCGCACTGTCATGGTACAAGCGCTTTGCCGAGTCTGTACTGGGTGTGAAGGTCACGGATAAAGGAGAAGGGCAATGACGCGAAAGGCAAGACGCCAGGTGCTCGATAATGTCCGATTGAGTAGTGTACGCCACCCACATGCAGGTTTGTGGCTGGACAAATTTCTCAGGGAACAGGTGCCGCAAGGTGGAGAGGGATCGTTTCGAGGACATTTCGCAGATGTGGCCGACATACCCATCGTGTCTGACTACGAAGCCTTTTTCAAGCGCTGGAAGACGATGCTCGAGACGGCAGGGGCTCAGTTGGCTGTGGCACATACCAAAGGGCGGCTAGCTGTTGGGCTGGGTGCGGCCAGTGTGTTGGAAAATTCCATCGCGATTCATCATACCTATGGGGTGCCCTATATTCCAGGGAGCGCATTGAAAGGTTTGGCGGCACACTATGCTAGCAGTCGCCTAGAAGACGAACGCTGGCGCAGGCTTAAAGGTGGCGAGGCCCATCGGATTGTGTTTGGGGATACGGAGTGGGCTGGATATGTGAATTTCTTTGATGCGCTTTACGTTCCCAAGAGTGCACCACGAAACAAGCCGCTGGAGCTTGATGTCACAGCCGTTCATCATCCCTACTACTACCGTGGCGAAAATTTTGCCCCGGCTGACTGGGATAGTCCGACGCCTATCTCGTTCGTGAGTGCTCGTGGGGATTACTTGGTGGCTTTGCATGGGCCGGATGAATGGGTAGAGACTGCTTTCCAAGTATTGGCCCTGGCCTTTGAGGAGTATGGAATCGGGGCGAAGACATCCAGCGGGTATGGGCGGATGGAGCTGGAAATCTCGGGAGCTCAAGAAGAAGAGACACACTCTGAGACGAAGCCGGAAGAAAGTGGTGAGGTGGAACGCTTTCGCCAGCAGCTAGCGAGCATGGCCACCAAGGATGTGGCCGGACAGATCCATAGTGTTTACCAAGCATGGAAGAACCTCGAAGCCAGTCTTGAAGTCAAAAAGGCGATCGCACAAGCCATTTTGGACAAAATCGAGGAGGCGAAGCGGACGAAGAAGACATCCAAGAAGGCATGGTATCAGGAATTGGTCGCTTATGTGAAAGGTGCTTCGGCAGGCGACGAATAGACTGTGCGACTGGAGACCAGTTGGTGGATGGCGAGACGACGGATGTGACTCCCGTTTTTGCGGGAGTCAATTGATGGAGAAAGGATGGTCGCTGGGGAAGAAGCACAAGATCGGACATGTAATGGTGGAACGTAAATGACCTTTTTGGTGGTGAAAGTTCGGCAGCCGTAAGGCCAAAGAGGAACTCATGGGTAAAACAGCGATTATCCTCCTCGTCGGGGAGCAACCAGCACCCAACCTGCTGCCCACGCGTTGGCTTGAGCCTGATGTAGCAGTGCTAGTCCACACTGATCGCACCGCTCGAGTGGCTGGAAATTTGAAAGCTCTCCTGGATTGTGACTATCATGTGTACCTGTGTGAAGTGCCCCCCTACAATATTCTTGGTTGCCAACAAAAGATGGAATCATTTCTAGCCGACAACTTGTTAGGCTATGACCTTGTCTTCAACTTGACAGGTGGAACGAAGCTGATGGCATTGGCCGCTTTGAACATTGTCCGTGCCTGTGATTCTCGATTTGTGTATTTCCGGACAGAAGGTAACTGTAGTCGCTTATATCACTACAAACTGGATGACCATGAGGTCCGACAAGAGAAAGTCGAGGACCTGACAGCTGCAATCACTTTGGATGACTATTTGCGGATGTACGTGGGAACGTATGAGACCGGAGGGCCACGAAATGAATTCGAGAGCCGGGTTCAAGAAGTTTTGCAAATGGAGCCCCAACTGGAGGTGCTGTGGAGTGTACGGCCACAAGATCTGGTTGCCTTAGAGATCGACTTTGTCGTTCGCTTGGGCAACCAAGTGGGGGTGGGAGAGGTGAAGACCAGGGGAGCCAAATCGGGCATTGATCAGATAAATGCTGTAACCGACCAGCGGTATCTAGGGACCTATGTGCGGAAATTCTTGGTCTCAGGCAAACAAGTGGACCGGAATAACAAAAACCTAGCCAAGGCTTATTCAATTGAAGTCATTGAACTGTCGAGCTTCACCAAATCTGGCATGTTGAGCGCGGAAGACAAGCAACGGCTTGTTCAGGCTGTTATCACTGGACTTGGACGTACTTCAAGTCAGAATCCTGCATGACCGGCCGGGCAAAGAGGAACTTCGACCATGGGCACTTACCACCTCATGGGACTGGACCGATCGGCTGGTGCCGGCATAGGAGTAGCCTACCGGTACCAGAGCTGGAATGCTGGCGACCAGTGTTTCTTTGCTCGTTGCGGCGAAGTGAAACAACAGCAGGCTGGCGAGAAGGTCGGCGATATCCAGATCATGCTTCTGTTCACGACTAAAGTGCTGGATGGGGAAATTCCAGCCTTTAACTATCGAACAACTTGCCCGGAAAGAGCCATGGATAGAGATGGAGACGCTGTCCTTGCGATAAATGGTTCTGTCATGCTGATTTTGCAGAGGTGGTGTGAATGATCCTCCTTAACTTTTCTCACCCCTTCACCCCCGCGCAGATGGAACAGGTCGAAGCCCTTACCGGCCAAAAGATCCAGCGGGTTGTACATATCAAGAGTCAGGTCGATCCTCAACAACCGCTTGTTCCACAGGTCGTTGCCTTGGCCGATGAGGTAGGTCTGTCGTCCACCGAATGGCAGACCCTGCCGCTTCTCATCAATCCGCCCTCCCTCCATTGGGTGGCGGTGACGTTACTGGCGGAACTTCATGGTCGGTGCGGTTATTTTCCGGCCCATGTTCGGATGCGTCCGGTTCCTGGGGTGGTCCCACCCCAGTACGAGGTGGCCGAGGTGCTGGACCTGCAGGCCCTACGGAATGCGGCCAGAGAACGAAGGTAGCCCTCTCGGGTACGGAGGTATGCTATGAAGACCTACCGCAAAGAGCTCTGGTTCCATGTGCCCGGACGCCGGGCTTTCATCAACATCACGCCAAAGGTTGAAGAATGTCTCCGCGAGAGCGGAATCAAAGAAGGCCTGGTGCTGGTCAACGCGATGCACATCACGGCCTCGGTATTCATCAATGATGATGAAAGGGGGCTGCACCAGGACTACGAGGAGTGGCTGGAGGGGTTGGCTCCCCACGAGA
>Ga0209426_1000248_pt1 | contig 73022 bp, 70 predicted proteins | sample Deesub1362B_J571_FD_187697 | JGI IMG/M metagenome (GOLD analysis project Ga0209426, IMG submission 187697) | Deep oceanic, basalt-hosted subsurface ecosystem from Juan de Fuca Ridge flank, Pacific Ocean, CORK Borehole 1362B_J2.571 (SPAdes)... ... | reverse complement strand
GAAATGGCTCATCTGGTATAACACTAAGAGACCTCATAAAAGTCTTAACAAATTAGCGCCTTTAAGATATTATATAGACTGCTTTATAAAAGACTCTCAGCAGTCCAATATGTTATGGACGCTTACATTTACTTGACAACTTATTATATTTATATTATAGAAAACTATGTAAACAGAAAAAAGAGGTTTTAAGGAAGGAGGTATTTCACTTATCAAATAAAAAATAGCTCCGAGAAGCTCAGGGTCGCCTGCTTCGGGTTTTTGAAAAGTAGCAAGCTTCTCGGAGCTTTTATTTATCTCCTTCATTTTTCACCTTTATTCTACCAAAAAAGCATTACATGTCAAGACATAAAGATAAATTATTGTCAAATTAGAAACTTCCTTAATTTTAAATAAAAAATTTACTTTATAGTAAATTAATTTATTCATTGTGAATAAACCGTATTTTTCATAAAAATCATTTTTTTAAAAAAACCCAATAAAATTTTTAAAAATGGCGACTTATATATATGGAGGAGAAAAAATCAGTTTTATTTCAAAAATTCAATTTAAAGGGGTTTAAATGGTTTTATTAGTGAGTTACGATTTAAAAAAACCTGGAAAGGATTATTCTGACTTGTATCAGACTCTTAAAAAAGCAAAAAAGTGGTGGCATTATTTAGATTCTACATGGTTGTTAGTGACTGATTTATCTCCTAAAGCATGGCTTGAAAAAATAAAGCCAGCAATCGATGAGAATGATTTCGTTTTAATTATTCAAGTAACCAATAATTATTCCGGCTGGTTACCAAAAGAGGCATGGGAATGGATCAGAGATAATATTTAAAATTAAATAGAATAAGTTTTAAAATGTTAGGAAAAATAATATTTTATTTTTCAGAATTTCTGAATTTTTTAGAAGCTAACATGGTTTTATTTCAAGCAATTGCTTATGTAATTTTAACAACTCTTTTAACTATTTTTACATTTAAATATATGAAGTATACTAAAAAGATGGCAGATATTATGAAAGAGGAATTTGACTTAAGAACTAAACCTGTTGTGGAATTAGATATTCGATCATACAAGCAACAGCCAGATCCTCCCATTGTAAACTATGAATTATATATAAAAAATTCCGGAGAATATCGAGTGGAAATTGAAATTGTGGGTATAAAATATTGGCATGCTTTAAATCCCGAAGATGCAAAAGCAAAACCTATACATATAAATAAAGTGATACAGCCAAAAATGTTTTTAGGCCCTATAGAATTTGAAATAGATTTCTCGGAATTTAAAAAGTATGGCACAGGATACTCTTTAATGGAGAAAATTTTTTGTGAGCCTACGGTCTTCTTTAAAGATGTGAGAAATCTTCCACATAGAGAAACCAAAAAAATATTTATAGCAAAATAAAGTTGTTTCTCATCGAAAACTTGTTTTTTTATTTAGAAAAAGTTTGTCTAATAGCAGCAATATCTTTATTTTCGCATTAATATTGTTTTTTTTACATTAAAAAATTATAATTAAAAGTAGCATTTATAAAAAAGGAGATATAAAAATGAAATTAGAAAGAAGAGCTTTAAAAGCAGTTTATGATAGTGAAATAATACCTTTATTAGAAAAACTTAAATTAAAAGAAGCTTTTGAGCAAAAGAAAATTAAATGTATTTTTTGTGGCGATATTATAACATTAGAAAATTTTGGAGGTTTATATAGAGAAAAAACAAAGAAATTTAATATAAAAATATTTTGCAATAAGCCCGCTTGTTATTTAAAAGCTCTAAAAGAAAACTGTGAATGATTGACTTAAATTGGAAATCATTCCTTTTAATATCAGCAGGTTTTTTTTTGAAATATTTCTTTGATATTATTAAAAATATCGAATCTATAGAAAAAATAAGCGCAAAATTTTGGAATATCATTAAATGGGCAGGAACTTACCCTAAAAGAAAAACAATAGAAAAAGAATTACAAGGCACAATTAATAGCTATATCAAAGATATCAGAAAAAAAGTATTCTTTGAAGAAATATTGCCTTATGGAATTAAAATTGAGTGGCAAAAAAAGAGAGACAAACGTGTTTATTTAAAAAGAGGAGAGGTAATAATAAGGCTAGGATATGATTTTGATCATAGAAAAAATTTTATTGAAGCTTTAATTATTTACATAGAGGAATCACTTTTACCAACTATAAAACACTATTTTAGTCCTGAATTTTTTATGGCATTAAAATTTGTAACTACGGCAGAAATAGCATGTAGAGCTTCAAGGGACATTTATTTGTATTTTTTGAAAAATTATTATCGTCCTCTGTTTGAGGGGCAACCTCAAGTTAAAAAATGGATTAGGAAATTATTTGATATAAAAAAGGGAGGACTATTTTTTCCGATATTGTTACCTTCTTTATCTATGGTTGGTAGAGAAACATTAAGTTTATTAATAAAACCTGATTTTGATTTATTTCAAAAAGAAATAACAGGTTTCATTAATTTTTTAAAAAATATAGCTACTAAAAGAGAAAGATTTGATGAACCACCGTTAATTTATTTAAAAAATTATATTAAAATCGGAGTAGTTTTAGTTTCACGAGATTATCCTAATTTTACTTTCAAATATATGCCTCATATTAAGCGAGTGAAACGAAATTTTGAAGATGGAGTAAAATTTTGCTTTATTACAGGTTTAGGTTTTAAAAATATAAAAGGAGTAAAACTTATAGAAAAGGAATTAAAAAAATATTATAGAAAAATCGATAATACTTCTTATTTCATAATAGAAAAATATAGACATCAGAAGTTAATCAGAATAAAAGGTATATGTGTATGTTTTACAAGAGAGTCTAAATGAAATATTCACTAAATTTCTCATCGAAACCTTGTATTTTTCTCATTTAAATCTTGTAGCTGCACCAGGAAACTTTTTTCTGTTTCAATATTTTATTAATTTTTTCCTCAAGTTGGTAACCTGTTATGAGAATTATTTTAATTGAAGAATTTTTTACTCTTAAAGTTTCAATTAATTCTATACCACTTACTTCAGGCATTATCATATCACTAATAATTAAAGATAGATTTTCTTTATATTTTTCATAATAATTTAGAGCTTCCTCACCATTTGAAGCAGTAATTATCTTATAACCTAATTTTTCAAGAGCTTTCTTTATTAATTCAAGTATAGATTCATCGTCCTCCACCACTAATATTGTTTCTCCTTTACCATGTGATAGTTTTTCCTTTTTTTCATATTCAAAATTAGAATTTGCAGAATATTTAAAAGCAGGGAGATAAATAGTAAATGTTGTGCCTTTTCCTATTTCACTTTCTACTTTAATATGACCATTATGTTGCTTTATAATACCATAAACCTGTGATAAACCAAGACCAGTGCCTTTTCCTCTTGGTTTAGTTGTAAAGAAAGGTTCAAAAATATATGGTAAATGTTCCGTAGCAATTCCAATTCCTGTGTCTTTAAAAGTTAAAATCACCCAATCTCCTTCTTCAATTTGAGGTAAGGGTTTTTTCTCATGCAAACCATAATATTTTTTACTGATTTCAATTTTAAGATTCCCTCCTTTAGGCATTGCATCATAGCTATTTATAGCTAAGTTAGTTATAACCTGTTGTAACTGATTAGCATTGATTTCTACCCAGTATTCTCCTGGAATATAATTAAACTCTATTTTAATATTCTCTGGAATTGTTCTTTTTAAAAGTCTTACAATTTCCTTCAAATAGGGAAGAATGTCTGTAGCATGCTTTTCAGCAACTGAACTTCTACTGAAATCAAGGAGTTGTCGGATAAGAGTTGAAGCATATTCACTTTGAGAAATTATAATTTTTAATTTCTCCTTTACTTCTGATGAAATGGAAGGATTTAAATCAATTAATTCCGCATATCCCATTAAAGTTGTAAGAATATTATTAAAATCATGAGCAATACCAGCGGTTAATCTGCCAATGCTTTCCAATTTTTGAGATTGAATTAATCGATTTTCAAGTTTTCTTTTCTCTGTAAAATCCCTTATAATTCCTTCATATGCTGTGATGCTTCCCTTCTCATCCTTTAAAACATTGGATGTTATATGAGCTATAATTCTTTTTCCACTTTTATTTTTCAAAATAAACTCATAATTTTGTATTTCCTCTTTTTTGTCCATTTCCTCTTGATATTTTTTCCAGTCTATGGGATAAAAGAAAAAATCTTTGATGTTAATTTTCATAAGCGATTTTTTGGAAGAATAGCCAAATAACTCTACACCAGCTGGATTAATATCTATTATTTTTCCTTTTGGAGTAATTATAAATATTACGTCTTTCGATTTTTCAAAAATGGTTCGATATTTCTTTTCGGATTCCTTAAGTAAATTAAAATATCTGGCCTTTATAATGGCCAATCCTGCCTGTTCTGCGAATGTTAAAAGAAGTCTCATTTCATCGTGCGTAAATTCTCTTGCTTCTTTTGTCATTATAATAATCATACCTAATATTTCTCTATTTACTTTAATTGGAATGTAAAGACAGGATTTAAAATTATATTTTTTAATAAAATTTTTCTTAATTTCTTTTGGAAAATCACTTTCCATAAGATTTCGAATGTAATATGGTCTTCCTTCCTGTGTCATGATTTCAATTAAATTATAATAATATTTTCCAATAGGAATTATTTTTTTATATTTCCAATATTCTTTTCCAATTCCATAGGCGACTTTCGTAATAAGTACATTTTTTTCTTTATCTATTAAACAGAGTGAACAATGATTAAAGCCAATTAATTGATTAATCGCATCAACAATTTTTTCGAGAATTTTATCTATATTTAAAGTTTTGTTTAATACAGAAGCTGTTTCATAAAGAACTTGTAATTCTTTTTCTCTCTTTTTTCGTTCAGTGATGTCTTTCACTGTTCCAATAGTTACACTTCTGCCTTGGTAAGTAATAATTCCAATATTTACATTAAAATAAATGCGTGTTTTTTTATTCTTATGAAGAATGCAGATTTCATACTCAGAAGGCACATTTTTTCCTTTTAATCTTTGATGATAAAATTCAATAACATTTTCTAAATTTTCAGGTGCAACGAATAAATGAAAAGGTTTACCCACAATTTCATTTATTTTATAACCTATCTTTTTTGCAAGTGCTTCATTAATATATTGTAATTTTCCATCTTGAACAACAAATACACCATCCCGCACATTATCAAATAAAAAACGATATTTCTGCTCTGATTTTTTTAATTTCTCTTCAGTGAGTTTATGTCTGAGGATTTCCTTCTTTAATCGTTTATTTAAATCACCTATAATTCCAGTTATAATCCCAAATAGTATTATAATGATAAAGCTTATTATGTTAGCTTTTATATTAAAAAGATATAAGTTAATTAAAATTATTAAAGAACTAATTAGAATTCCGCCTCTAATTCCAAAAAGCAATCCGCCACCTAACAAAGGAATTGCAGATAAATAAATTATTTTTGATTCAAATAAATGATTTAGAAAAATCAATATTAATATATAGACAATAATACCGGCTAAAATTAGATGTATTTTTGTAATTATAGATGAAATCGCAGAGGGAAGATTAAAAAGATTCAAAAATTTTTTGCTTTTCATATCCCCCCACAACCTAATGTTTTTAATTATTTTTCTTTAATTAAATCTTCCAATGTTTCTTTAAGTTTATCAAATTCAGTTGATTTGTCGAAGAAATAATTAGCCCCTAAATCTATACATTTTTTGTAATATTGAGAGCGGGGATAACTGGTGAAAATGATTAAAATAATAGATGGATATTCTTTTTTAATTTCTTTAAGAATTTTGATTCCACTTTCTTTTTTCATTCGTATATCCAATATTACTGTGTCAGGTTTTAATTTTCGTATAGAATCGATTGCATGTTGTGAAGTTGATGCTTGTCCAATAACTTGTATACCTGGGATTTCAGAAAGCATTTCCATTATTCTGTCACATAAAATCGCTGAATCATTTGCAATAAAGACTTTCATTATATCTCCTTTTCTGAGACTTATCTCATACATGAATGAGTAATTTGAATATAAATTTTCTCTTTTCATGGACGAGAAATGTAAATATACATGACTCTATTGAAAAAGGATATAGGTTTTTTTCTGAATTTTTTGTAGGTATTTATCCTACTTTTTAATCTACAAGATTGTGTTTTATGGCATAATAGATTAGTTCTGCATTACTTTTCATTTTCATTTTCTCAAGAATGCGAGTTCGATATGTGCTTATTGTTTTTTCACTCAAATATAATTCCTTAGCAATTTCATTTATTGTTTTTCCTGAGGCAATCATACACAAAACTTGATATTCTCGGTCAGAAAGACTCTCATGAGGTAGCTTTTCAACATCATTTTCCAGATCCTGTGCTAATTTTTCAGCAAGGGAAGAAGTGATATATTTTCCTCCAGAGAATATTTTTTGAATAGCTTTTATTAATTCATCAGTAGCTTTATCCTTGGTTAAATATCCGGAAGCTCCTGCTTTTAATGCTCGAATAGCATATCGTTCTTCTGGATGAATACTCAAGATAAGAATAGAAAGTTGAGGATTTATTTTCTTTAATTGTTTTAAAATATCAAGTCCGCTTCTATCAGGAAGGGAAATATCTAATATTACAATATCAAATTCTTTCTTTCTAGCCTTTTCAAGAACTTCTTTTCCAGTACTTGCTTCATCTATTACTGTCATATCTAAAAAATCATTAAGAATTCGTTTGAGTCCTTCCCGGATAATTGAATGATCGTCAACAATAAGTATTTTGATCATTTCTAAAATTTACTTTAATGGAATATTTATTATTATTGTGGTTCCTTTCTCCTTTACTCCTTTAATTGTTAGGTTTCCCCTAAGAAAATCCACTCGTTCCTGCATTCCAATTATTCCTAAGGATTTTGGATCATTAATTTTTTCTTTAGGAATTCCAATTCCATTATCTTTTACCTTTAATTCTAAATTATTATCTTTCTTTTTAAAACTCACTTTTACTTTGGTAGCGTGAGCATGACGTGCTATATTTCTCAATATTTCTTGAAAAATTCTAAATAATGCAATTGATTGATTCTTATCCAAACTAATATCTTCTAATGGGGTTAAAAATTCACATTTTATACCCGTTCTATTTTGAAATTCTTCTATTTGCCATTTAATTGCTTCAATAAGTCCTAAATCATCCAGAAGAGACGGCCTTAAGCGTGTTGAAATTTCTTTTATAATCTGAAAAGAAGAATCAATAAGAACTTTCATTGTTTCAATTTTTTCTTTTATAGATTTTAAATTCCTTGGTAGTCTTTTCTCTATCCAAAATAAATCCATTTTTAAAGCTGTTAGATTTTGTCCTAAATGATCATGAATATCTTGTGCAATTATTGTTCTTTCTTCTTCTCTTACAGATTGCAAATGAGAAATAAGTCTTCGCAAATTTTGTTGTGATTTTTTTAGTTTCTCTTCAGTATGTTTTCGTTCAGTAATATCCATTCCTGAACTTAAAATGCCAATAATTTTTCCAGATGAATCTTTAAGAATAGTATTTTGCCATGCAATAATTTTTTCCTTTCCACTTTTAGTTAGAATGGGGTTTTCAAAAAATTCAAATTCTTTAATTTCTCCACTTATTAGACTTTTAAAGATTTCCTTCACTTTTTCCCTAAATTTTTCCGGAAGAAAATTTTCAAACCAATTTTTTCCAATTATTTCATTTCTCCTAAATCCTAATATTTTACATCCCTTTTTGTTTATAAATACTACTTTCTGTTGTGCATTTATTATTAGGAAAATAACATCTGCAATATCTACAAGTTTCCGTAGTTTGACTAATTCATGTATTGATTTCTTCTTAGTTTTAATTTTATAATACACGAAATTTTCCCCCCATGTATCTAAACTCTACATACTATTATCACTACAATATTTAAGATTAATGTGTCAATAATTAAATTAATTTTTATTGCTTATTATGTTTATTCAACTATTTCTCTTAATTTTTTACTTGGAATAAATTTAATAACTCTTTTGCTCGGAATTTTTATTATCTTTCCTGTACGAGGATTTCTACCTTTTCTTTCCTTTCTTCTTATTACTGAGAAACTTCCAAATCCAGATAGAGTTACCTTTTCTCCTTTACTTAAAGCATTTTCAATTCCATTAATTATAGAATTTAATGCTTTAATTGCTTGGGTTTTACTTATACCCGAATCCTCTGCCATCTTATTAATAATTTCATGTTTATTCATTGGACCTCCTTTAAAATTTTATTTTTTATTACATAAAGAATAATTCCTGTTGCTACAGCTACATTTAAAGAGTCTAAATTTTTTTCAATGGGAATTCTTATATGTTCATCTGCAAGATTTAAAATTTTAAGCGAAATTCCCTTGCTTTCACTTCCAATTATCAAAGCCATAGGAAAATTGAATTTTATTTCATTTATATTTTTTCCCTGATGAGGGTTTGTTGCATAAATTTTTATACCAGAATTATGTAATTCACTAATTTTTCTTTCAAAATTTATTTGATCGAAAAATTTAATATGAAGAACTGCTCCCATACTGGCTCTCACTACTTTTGGATTAAAAGGTGAGGCAGAATTTTCTGAAAGGTAAATACCACTTATTTCAAAACCTTGGGCTAAACGAAAAATTGTGCCTAAATTTCCAGGATCTTGAAGATTTTCAAGAAGAAGGAAAATATCTTTAGTAGAAAAATTTTCTCTATATTCTCTTGCTTTTACCACTCCCAAAATTCCAGGTGGTGTATCTAAATCACTCAAAGAAGAGAGAACTTTTGGTGTAACCATAAAATAAGAGATTTTTTTCTTCTCTAAGACCGTAAACATTTTTTTATTTTTTTTAGCATAAGTTGAAGAAATCACAAGATATATAAAATTATAGTTAGAATCAAGAGCTTCTTTAATAAGTTTTGTTCCCTCAAGTAAAAATATCCTTTCTTTTTTAGCTCTTTTTATTAAATTTCTAATTTCTTTTATTTTCTGGTTTTGTTTACTTGAAATCACAATTTTATTAACCATTTATGAGAATTTAACTTTAAGGTATATAAAGACCATTATCAAATATCTTTTTATATCAGAAAAAGTTCTAATATTGGTTATTACCTTTGGAATTTTACGAAAAATAGAGGTTTTTCCTTTAGTCTTCATCCATCGAAAAATAAGTTCAGAAATTTGAGCCCAACTAAGTTTGTCTTTAAAGAGAGGAACATCTCCTTGTGCAAAGGGCAAAGTAATTATTTTAGGGTGTCTCTTCTTTGTCCAAGTAAAATTTTTAGGAATAATTTTATATTGGCGGGCATATTTTTCTAATGGAGTACCTGGATAAATATGAAGAATTGCACTACTGAGTTCTGCTTTTGTTTTGAATTTTTCCATTAAATAAATGGTCTCCTGGGCTTCTTCCCATGTTTCTGTTGGATGACTGAAAATAAAAAATATATTAGGAATAATTTTTAATTCATTGCACCAATTTATAACATTTTCAACATCCTGAAGGTCTATATTTTTATGAATAATCTCCTTTCTAACTCTTTCTGAACCTGCCTCGATTCCGAAAGAAAGGAAATAAAGTCCTGCTTTCTTCATTTTATGGAGAAGGATTTTATCAAGTACATCCACTCTTACTTCACATGACCAGAAAATGTCAAGATTTTTCTTAATTATTAAATCACAAATGTCATTAACTCTTTTTGGATTAGCATTAAAGGTATCATCAAAAAACCAAATATATTTTGTCCCGTATTTATTAATGACTTCTTCAATCTCAGCTATTACATTCTCTGGACTTCTCATCCTGACTTTTCTTCCCCAATTTATTGGTGTAGCACAGAAATTACAATTAAAGGGGCATCCTCGACTTGTCATAATATTTGCAACTTTAAATTTTCCTTTATTAGGAATGTTCACATATAAGTTATATTTTTCATAAGGGAGAAGATGGCGTGCTGGAAAAGGGAGAGAGTCTAAATCTAAAATTGGTTGGCGAGGTGGATTTGAAAAAATTTCATTGTTTATACGGTATGAAATTCCAGGAATAGAAGAAAAAGTGTTTTTGTTTTTTTCATTTTCCCATTTTTTGCAGATTTCGAGCATGGTAAATTCTCCTTCTCCTCTTACAACTATATCCAGTTCTGGGATATTTGAAAGTGTATCTTCTGCAGCCATTGAGGCATGAGGTCCACCCAAAATAGTAAGTGCTCTTGGAAAGATTTTTTTAGCGATTTTAATCAACTTAAAACTTTGAAATCTATTCTCAGTAGTGGAAGTTACTCCTATTATATCTGGTTTATAATTTAAAATTTCTTTTTTAATATCCTTCCAATTGAATTTTAAAACATCAGCAGGAACAACTTTTACATTTATTCTATTTTGCTCAAGAACTGAAGCAATATAAAGAAGACCAAGAGGAGGAAGAGAACCTTCTTTTGCCCATCTTTCTGCCAAATATCCGCCAGGTGGAACAAACAATTGGACTTTCATTTTAATTTTTTTAATAGGCCTCTTATTAATTTCTTTAAAACCGGTATTTTTTCCCTAATATTTTCAATTACTATTTCATGAGAAAGATGAGTGAGAAAGGAAGGTTTATTTGCAATTATTGAAAGTGCTGCTGTTTTTAAATTTAAATAGCGCGCAATTGTAGATTCAAAAACAATAGACATGCCTACAAAATCCGCTCCAATATTTCTGAGCATATTTATTTCAGCAGGAGTCTCATAGGAAGGACCACTTAAGCCTGCATAAATTCCCTTTTTAATTTTGATATTATTTATTTTTGCAATTTTTATTATCTCTTCTCTTAAGTTTTTATCAAATAGGGGAGAGAGATTTAAAAATAAAGGATTCCTTTTTTCTATAGGAATTTCTCTTAAAGGATTTTGTCCAGTTAAATTTATTTGATCTTCAATAATTACAATGTCTCCTTCATTTAATTTTTCATTGATTCCTCCAGAAGCAGAGAATAATAAGAGATATTTAACTCCGAGTTCTTTACTGAGCCATATTGGAAAGGTACATTCTAAAGGTGTAAAACCTTCATAAAAATGTAATCTCTTTTTAAACATTAATACTTCTTTATCTTCCCATAGACCACAGGCTAATTTTGATTCCTGTCCAGGAATAGAATTTTTGGGAAAATGTGGAAGAGAAGCGTAGGATATAATTTTCTTATTTTTTAATTCATCACTTAGAGAAAAAAATCCTGTTCCAAGGATCAAGGCAATAAAAGGTTTAGAGTGTAAAATTTGTTCAAGGTAATTTTTACATTCATTCAAATTTTTCATGAATAAGGAGAAGTTCATTTTTTCTCTAATTTTATTGAATATAAATTTGAGACATTTGGTTCTGTCATAGTAACACCATATATATAATCTGCAATTTCCATTGTTTTTAAATTGTGAGTAACAATTAAAAATTGAGTATTTTCTTTTAATTGCTGTATGAAATTCGAGAATCGAGCCAAATTGGCATCATCTAAGGTTGCGTCAACCTCGTCAAGGATACAAAATGGTGAGGGTTTGAACTGGAAAAGAGCAAAAAGGAAAGCAAGGCTAATTAAAGTTTTCTCTCCACCTGAAAAGAGCATTAAATTCTGAAGTCTTTTCCCAGGAGGTTGAGCAACGATTTCTATTCCACTTTCTAAGGGTCTATTTTTATTTGTTAATTTTAGTTCAGCTTTTCCTCCACCAAATAATAAATTGAAAATTCTACAAAAATTTTCATTTACTTTATCTAAAGCTTTTAAAAATAACTCCTTACTTTCTTCATCTATCTTTGCAATTGCCTGATGAGTTGAATTGATTGATTCTAATAAATCATTTTTTTGCTGAATTAGAAAATTATATCTTTCTTCCTGAGATTTATATTCCTCTTCTGCCATCATATTTATTTCCTTGAATGCTTCCAATCTTCTTTTTGCTTTTTCAAGTTCATCTTCAATTTCAGTTAGATTTATTTCTTCTTGAGTTATTTCTTTTTCAACTTCATTAATACTTTTATTTAATTCTTCCCAACATTTTTCCTCGAGATTAATAAAGTCTCTTTCTAATTCTGCTTTTTGGACTTCCCATTTTATTCTTTCTTCTTTAATCTTTTCATATTTTTCTCTTAGTTCAAAAAGATTTTTTTCTTTTTCTTTATAAATGGATTTACTTACTTTCAGCTTTTCCTCAATTTTTTCAATTTGTTTTTCAATTTCTTTTTCTTTCTCTTTTAATTTATTAATTTCAGATGTATTTTTGATTAAAAATTGGTTAATTTCATTGATATTTTTTTCTGCATAGTTAATTTCGTGATGAAGATTTTGTATTTTGCTATTTAATTTTTCTTTCCTTTCTTTGTGAGAAGAAATTATATTATTCAAATTATTGACTTTTTCTTGAATTAAATTAAGTTCTCCTTTTATTTGAATTAATCTTTCAGATATTTCTTTAAACTCTTGTTGAAATTCACCGAATTCCTTTTTTAATTTAGAATGCACATTATCCTCTTTCGCAAGTTTCTCTTTTATTTTTTCTTCTTCTAAATATAATTTATTAATTTTATCATTTAAGATTTTTTCTTCTTTACCCAGAATTTCCAATTCTTGTTTATATACATTAACTCTTTCATTAAAGTTAGTAATTTCTTTTTTCAAAAATTCGTAATCTTTTCTTTTTTCTAAAAATTTCCTTTCAAATTTAAAATATTTATTATTCTCGTTTTCAAGTTTTTTAATTATATTTTTCAGAATTTCTTCTTTTTCTTTTAATTCCGTATTTAATAGAGAAATACTTTTTTCCAATATTTCTTTTTCTTTTGAAGTTTCCTTTATTTGTTTCTGAATTTTTAAAATACCTTCTTCTTTTTGAGCAAATTTAATTAATCCATTGCTCAGAATAATATCTCCTTGAAGGGTTACAAAATTCATTTCAGGATTTTTAAGCCAGATATCTATTGCAGATTTAATATCTTTTATAATTATTGCATTTTTTAAAGAAGGTAAAAATTTTTTATATTTATGGTTAAGTTTAACTTTAGTTTTTAAAAATCCAATCACTGATGGATTATCAAAAATGTCTTGAGAAATGTTTGATTCGGATTTGATACTTTCCTTTGGTAATAAGAAAAATCCTTCTAAATCAGTCTTTTCCTTCAAAAGCTTTTTAAAATTTTCTATTTCAATAGGTTCAGCCATCAATTCCTCTTTCCAGAAAACATCAATAGGAGTCAAAAAATCCTTCTCAACTTCCATAAATTCAGCAAGAATAGATGATTTTTCCAATCCCTCAGAGGGAAGACTTTTCTTTTTTAATTTCTCCAAAATTTTAAGATGATTAACTAATTCTTGTAATTTTGCTTTTTTCTTAATTAAATTGTCTTGAATGGAATTAATTAAATTTGTAATTTTTTCAATTTCTTTTTCCAATATATTTATTTCTTTTTTGCCTTTTTCCAATGAAATTTTTAAAGTCTCAAGTTCATTTTTTATATGATTTAAATTTTCCTTTTTAATTTTTAAAATTTTATTTTCATTTTCTATATCAGAAATTAATTTTTTCTTTTGAGCAGAAAGATTTTCTTTTTCTTTATTTGTAATTAATAATTCATTTCTTAATGAAGTTAAATTTTGCTGAGAGTTAATCTTCTCCTCTCCCTTTTGTTTTATTTCATTCTGTAATTGATTAATTTTTTCTTTAATAAAATTATATTTTTTCTCAATAGTTTTAAATTTAAATTCATTATTTCTGTAAATTTCATAAAGATTATTTTTTTCTGCAAAATTTTTCTTCAATTTTTCTTCTATCTGATTTAATTCAAATGCATTTTCCTTTAAATCTGATTTTGCCTTTAGCACTTTATCTTTCATAAATTCCTTTCTTTTTTCTTCTTTTTCTTTTTGAGAAATCAGTTTTGAAATCTGTGAATTGAGTGAAAATAGATTTTCTTGTAAGCTTTTTAGTTTATTTTCCTGATTCCACACTTCATTTTCCATTTTTGTCAATTCTATTTCCTCTGATTTTATTTTTTTAAAAATTTCCTTTTCTTTTTTAAAACATTCATTATAATTTTTTGAAATTTTTCGTTGATTTTCTCTTAATTGCCTAATTTTTTCTCTGAAATATATAAAGTTTAAATTTCGAATTTTTTCTCTAAGTATTCGATATCTTCTTGCTGCTGAAGCCTGTCTTTTTAGGGAATTTTTTTGTCTTTCAACTTCAGCAAGAATATCTTCAAGCCGAATTAAATTCTGTTCAGTCTCCAGTAATTTGTTTTGAGTTTGTCGTTTTCTCTCTCTATATTTTCCAATTCCAGCAGCTTCCTCCAGGAATAGTCTTCTTTCTATTGGTTTTGCTGTAACAATTTGATTAATATTTCCTTGAGAAATTACAAAATATTCTTTTTCTCCTATCCCTTCAGCCCATAAGGCGTCTTGAATTTCCCATAATCTAACTCTCTTCCCATTTAATTTATATTCACTTTCTCCATCTCTAAAAGCTCTATGTTCAATTATTAATTCTTTTTCCTCATTCCCAATAACTAATGATACATATGCCATTCCCAAAGGAGCTCTTCTTGAATTTCCATTGAAAATTATATCTTCTGTTCTATCCCCTCTAATATTTTTTAATCTCTGTTCTCCGAGTACCCAGAGAACTGAGTCAACGATATTACTTTTCCCACATCCATTTGGACCAACAATAATAATTATGCCTGGATGAAAAATTATTTTAGTTCTATCAGGAAAAGATTTAAATCCTTGTATTTCTATTTGCTTAATAATCATGAATCAAATTATATTCAAAATTCAGTATTCTTGACACTAATTTATGTTTCATTTACATTTAATTTAGAAAGCCAGTGTAGCTCAGAGGTAGAGCAACTGATTCGTAATCAGTAGGTCGAGGGTTCGAATCCCTCCGCTGGCTCATTTTCATAATTTTTAGAAGGAAATATTAACATAAATAGAAATAAGAATAAAGTAAAAGAGTTTAACTTTTAGAATAAAGAATTAATAATATCTTTACATTAAAGTCAAGTTGAGCTAAAATTCAAAAATTAACTATGAATATTAAAAGGAAAAAATATTGCAATAATCCAATAGAAGCAATTGGTCACACTCCTTTAGTAAAATTAAATAAGATTACACAAGGATTAAAGTGTGAAGTTTTTGCTAAACTTGAATTTTTGAATCCCATGGGAAGTATTAAAGATAGAATTGCAAAGTATATGATTGAAAAAGCAGAAAAAGATGGAAGAATTAAACAAGGTAATTTAATAATTGAAAGTTCTTCTGGTAATACAGCTCTTGGTTTAGCTCTTATAGCAATTCAAAAAGGTTACAGACTTAAAGTTATTGTTCGGGACAATATTAGCAAGGAAAAACTCGATCAATTAAAAGCTTTAGGTGTAGAAATACATCTTGTGGATCATACTCTTCCACCTGAATCACCGTACAGTTACAATAATATAGCATCTTTATTAGTTGAACAAATTCCAAATTGTTACTTTCCTGATCAGCATAATAACAGAGAAAATAATGAAGCTCATTATAAAACCACTGGGCCTGAAATCTGGGAACAGATGGAAGGAAAAATTGATTATTTTGTAGCAGGAATTGGAACTGGAGGAACAATATGCGGAGTAGGAAAATATTTAAAAGAAAAAGATCCAAAAATTAAAGTAATAGGTATTGACCCAGTTGGTTCTGTTTTCTATGATTATTTTCATAATAAGAAAAAAGTAAAGCCAAAACCATATCTTATAGAAGGTTTAGGAGATGAGTTTTTAATTAATTGTGTGGATTTTAATATAATAGATGATATTTATCAGATAACTGATAAAGAAGCTTTTATTTATACCCGAGAACTTGCGAAAAAAGAAGGACTTCTTGTTGGAGGTTCAAGTGGTGCAGCTATTTGGGGAGTCCTTAAACTTGCGAAAAAATTAAATAAACCAGTAAGAATAGTAACTATTTTCCCAGACAGTGCTTCGAGATATCTCAGCACTATATTTAATGACGATTGGATGAAAGAGAAAGGGTTTCTTTAAAATTTTAATGGTATTTATTTTCACCATTATTGGCATTATTTTAATAATTCTGGGTATAGTTGGATGTATTGTTCCAGGCATTCCAGGTCCTCCTTTAAGTTATTTAGCACTTATCTCTTTATCAATTTCGAAAAAATGGGAAGCTTTTAGCCCATCATTTCTAATTTCAATGGCTGGACTTACAATTTTTATTACAGCATTGGATTATGTAATTCCTGCCCTTTGGAGCCAAAAATTTGGAGCTTCAAAATATGGATTCTGGGGAGCAATTATTGGCATGCTCGTTGGGCTTTTTTATGCTCCTCCTATAGGAATAATAATTGGTGCCTTTATTGGAGCTTTTCTTGGTGAAATTATAAGTGGTAAACAGACTTCCAAGGCTTTAAAAACTGGCTGGGGAGTTTTTGCAGGTATAATTACAGGAACAATTTTAAAATTGATTGTATCTGGTATAATGACATTTTACTTTTTTAAAGCTCTCTTTTAAATTATCTTTAATGGCGAAAATGTCTGAATCCAGTAAAAATCATTGATACTCCATGACTATCTGCTTTTTTTATAATTTCCTCATCACGAATTGAACCACCTGGTTGTATAAATGAAACAGCTCCAGCTTTAATACATTCCTCAAGAGCATCAGGAAATGGAAAAAAAGCATCTGAGGCAACCACAGAATTATTAAGAGGCAAACGAGCTTTTAGAATTGCTAATTTTGCTGAATCAACTCTACTCATTTGACCTGCTCCAATTCCTACTGTCTGTAAATTTTTTGCAAAAACAATTGCATTGGATTTTACATGCTTGACAATTTTCCAAGCAAAAAACAAGTCTTCAAGTTCTCTCTCTGATGGTTTCTTCTTTGTAACTATTTTTAATTTATTATAAATATAATTAATACTATCTTTTTCTTGAACAAGCCATCCACCAGTTATTTTCTTGAAATCCATTTTTTCCTTAACTCCATAGGAAAGACTTACAATTCTTAAATTCTTTTTAGCTTGAAATATTTCCAATGCCTTCTCAGAAAATTCAGGAGCAATAACTACTTCAAAAAAAGATTTCACAATTTCTGAAGCTACTTGTTCATTAACTGGACAATTAAATCCAATTATTCCTCCAAAAGCTGAGAGTGGATCAGTCTGCAAAGCTCTTTCAAATGCATCCAGACTATTTTTACCTATTGCTGCGCCACAGGGACTATTATGCTTTATAATACAACAAAACGGCTCTTTAAATTCTATACAAAGTTCATATGCGGAATTTATGTCTAATAAATTATTAAAAGATAATTCTTTGCCCTGATGTTTAATCATTTTCTCAAGAAAAGAGGAATTTGGGTCCTTGTATAAAGCACTGGACTGATGAGGATTTTCACCATACCGAAGTTCCTGAATTTTTAATAAGCTGAGATTAATTACAGGAGAAAAAATTTCTTTTTTTTCTATAAGAGACTCAAGATAATTGAAAATATAGGAGTCATAGGTAGAAGTTATATGAAAAGCTTTTTTAGCAAATTCAAGTCGTTTATTAAAACTTACATCCTTTTCTTCTTTTAAAAGACGAACAATTTTCGGGTAATCATTTGGGTCAACCACAACAATTACATCCTTAAAATTTTTGGCAGCTGCTCGAATCAAAGAGACTCCTCCTATATCTATAAATTCTAAAGCCTCATCCAATTTTAATTCCTTCTTTGAAGTAATTTCTTTAAATGGATAGAGATTTACCACAACCATATCAATGGGCTTAATACCTAATTTTTTTATTTCTTCCATATCTTTTTTTTCTTTTTTTCGAGCTAAAATTGCACTGAAAAGATGAGGATGAATAGTTTTTATACGACCCCCTAATTTTTCATGCAAATCAATTACTTTTTCAAGTGAGAGGTGTTGGATTCCATTTTCTTCAAGAAATTTTGATGTTCCCTTTGTGGCGATTATTTCCCACCCATTTTCAATCAGGAATTTACTAAATTCTTTGAGTCCAGTTTTATTAAAAACACTAATTAGAACCCTTCTCATTTAAATTCCTCCTTCTTTATTAAGATAATATTGATTTTGAATGTATAGAATAATATTTAATTCTTTATAAATCAAGGTCTATAATTTTTAAATTTCTATTTCTTTTTAATTATAAGTTTTATAGGTGTTCCCCAAAGGTCGAATTCTTCTCTGAGTTTATTGGAAAAAAATTTTTCATAAGTAGGAAAGAGAGATTGTTTTTTAGATGAATACAATGAAAAAGTAGGTGGATGTACTCCAGTTTGAACCATGTATTTGATTTTCAAAGGTTCATGTTTTTTCGTTATTGGTGGATTAGATTTTGTTATTTCATGCAAAAATCTATTTAACAATGGAGTAGGAATTTTTTTCAGACTGTTTTCATAAACTTGAAGAGAAAGGTCGAGAATTTTTACTACTCTTTTTCCTGTAATTGCTGAAACAAAAATTAAAGGAGCATAACTCACAAAGGATAATTTTTGGCAAATTCTCTGTTCAAAAAAAATGGTGGTCTGTTTATTTTTTGGAACTAAATCCCATTTATTTACCGCAACAATTAAAGGTTTACCAGATAAAGCAGCTAACTGAGCAATAGTAGCATCCTGATGCGTTGGAGATTCTAATGCATCAAGAACAAGACAAATAACATCAGCTTCCTTTATATTTTTTTTCGCTTTAATTATTGCAGCTTTATCTTTCTTATCTTTTGTTTTTCCTAATCTTCTTATACCTGCTGTATCTACTAAAATAAAAAATTTACCCTCTCTTTTAACAAGAGTATCCACACTATCCCGCGTTGTACCAGGTATTTCACTTACAATTAATCTTTCCTCACCAAGCAAGCGATTTATTAAAGAAGATTTACCAACATTAATTCTACCAACGATTGCAATTTTAATTGGTTTTTCAGTAATCTTTTCTTTCTTTCCTTCGGGTAAATATTCAATTAAAGCATCCTTTAAATCGTCAATTCCTCTCTTGTGCTCAGCTGAAATGAAAAAAATTCTTTCATTTCCAAATTTATAAATATCAGTGATTTTCTTTTTTATTAAAGGCGTATCTACTTTATTAGCTACAATTAATAAAGGCTTATTTAATTTTTTTAAAGAAATAAACAATTCTTCCTCAGCAGGAAGAATTTCTCTTCTGCCATCAAGAACGAATATTAAAACATCTGCTTCTTTTGCTGCTTCCAATGCTTTTTTTTCAACTAATTTAGATAGAGGTTCCTCAGAAGTACTGAGCATTCCTCCTGTATCAATTAATTCAAATTTTTTATTCTTCCACTCAGTAACTCCATATATTTTATCTCTTGTCATGCCTGGTAATGAATGAACTAAAGCTTTCTTTCTTCCAAGAATTCGATTAAAAAGAGTTGATTTTCCTACATTTGGAAAACCAATAATAGCGACTTTAGGCAAACTCATTTTTTTAAAACTTTTTAATATTTTTTATTGGAGGCTATTAAATTAAAACGAGGTGAGAAGGGTTTTGTTAAATCTATATGACCATTAAAAGTTTCTTTTTCCAATCCTTCAATTAAGATTTGGACTTTTTTTATTTGAGGAAAATTGTATGTTAAAGAATTAACTATGGCATAAATAGATATAATTTCTGCTTCTGAGCCTCCTGGATGCTGTTGATAGATTTCTTTTGAAAAATCAATATAAGCAATGCCATCATTTGTAATGAAAAGTTCTCTTAATTTTGTAGTTGGTGGTAATGAAGGCAAATGCTCACTTTCAGGTCCTTTTATTAATTCAAAAATAACCTGTTTTGCTTGTTCTATAAGGGAAGGAGTTAAATAAATTTCTCTTGTTTCAGGGTAAAGTAGAGAATCTTCTTCAGAAGGAAAAAAGATAGTTACTTTTCTTTTTTCTTTTGTTTGTTCAATGGTTGAAGGGTAAAAATAGTTTATTTCTTCTTTTTTGACTTTTATTCTTTCTGTTTTAAGACTTAAAATAACTAAAATAATTAGAATAAAGATTGATACAATTAGAGTAATCAATAATGTTAAGTCTTTTTTCTTCATAATTTAGCTCTCTCCATATTGTCTCAAATAATTAACTATACCTCTATAAATTGCTAATGCAACCTGGTATTGAAATTCCTGTGAGGAAAGTTTTTTCTCTTCTTTGGGATTACTAATAAATGCCACTTCTATTAGAACAGCAGGCATAGCCACATTTGAGAGAACTTTAAAAGGTGCTTGTTTAATTCCTCTGTTAGCTGTACCGAGAAGATAGTTAAGTTCATGCTGAATTGATTCTGCTAATTGACTGCTCTGTTTTAAATATGAAGTTTGTGCTAAATCCCAGAGAATTAATTTTATATCATCTATATTTTCAGGTAAAATTTCCTCTTCCAATTGATCAGAATTATTCTCAAAATAAGCAAGTCTTCTTGTTTCTTCGTCACTTGCATGCAAACTTAGAAAATAGGTTTCAGATCCACGGGCTAATTTACGATAAGAAGCATTTGCATGAATACTTATGAACATATCTGCTTTCTGATTATTTGCTATGGAAGCTCTTTCTTCAAGAGAGAGATTTACATCTTCTGTTCTTGTAAGAATTACTCTGAAAGGTAAATTTCTTTCTATTATTGATTTCAATTCTTTGGCAATGGTTAAGGTCACTTCCTTTTCTAAAAGTCCAGATGGACCTCTTGCTCCTCGGTCTGACCCGCCATGACCTGGATCAATAACAATTGTTTTTATGGAAGCAATATTTTTATCTGGGAAAGAAGAAAGAACATTTTTAAACTCTCTTGCTTGTAATTGAAGTACTATAGATGGAGAAAGTTCTTTTATATCCAATACAAGTCTGAAAGGATTTATTAAAGTAAAATAATCAAGGGTAAATCTATCTTTTTTAAGAATAATTTTGAAAAAAGTTTTTGAATCTTTCCTTTCCCATTGAAATTCTTTTAATATTCGGCTTTGAATTTTTCTTTCAGGAACATGGAAGGAGAAACTTTCTTCAATTATTATACTGATTTCTCCTGGTCCAGTGTGAACATGATAGGAAAAAGGAGTATAGGATTCTATTACAACTCTCGTAAAATCCGGATGATCATGATATCTTATTTTAAGAGTTATAGCTTGTAAATTTGATATTAAAAAATATAAAAAAATGAAGATTATAAAATATTTTTTTTTCATATTAATTCTGGAACTATAATGGAGGCGGCGGGAATCGAACCCGCGTCCGGAGACCTTTGGCAAGAAGGTTCTACATGCTTATCCTCTTCTTTAATTTTCATCGATGGGGTTTGAAGAGGCAAAACTCCCATCGATTAGTCCTGATTAAGTTTCGCTCCTCGGACTCAGGACAAATCCGAGTTGCTATCCTGCTTACCAACACCCCTTAGGCCCCGCAGGAAAAGGCCAAAGGAATGGCTACCTTTTTCCTTAGGCAGCAACAGGCAGAGTTTCTGCACTTATTTTTTCCACCTTTTTAACGAGGTTGATGGAGCCTCGGCATGCTACTTCCGCCTCATTATCTCCGTCGAGCCCTCTTCGCCCCCAATTAATCACTTTAAAATTATAAAATATCTCCTTTTTATTGTCAAACTTCACTTTTTGGTTTTTATTTTTCAGATCGTGGATACTTTGCTTCAACAATAGATTTTATACCTCCTCTTGGATTAAATTCGCCCGTGACAATTGCCCATTTTGGTTTACAAGCTTTAACAAAGTCATCAAGAATCCTATTAACTGCATTTTCATAAAAAATTCCCAATTGTCGGTATCCTAAAATATACATTTTAAGAGATTTTAATTCCACACAATATTTATCCGGCATATAACGGATCGTTATTTTTCCAAAATCAGGAAGTCCTGTTTTAGGGCAAACAGAAGTAAACTCCGGAATTTCAATTTTTATTTCATATCCCTTAAATTGATTTGGAAAACACTCAATTTTTGGCAACTTTTCTTTTAAACCTGATTTAGCATGTTCTTCAGTATATTCTGTCATTTTCTTACAAATATAGGTTATAAAATAAAAATGCATCTGTCAATTACTTGAAAAAAAGGAGATTTAAAGTTATAGTATTTGATGAAAAATTAAGAAATGATTGATTCAGGAGTTGTTTATTTTAAAGAAATTCAAAGATTCAATCAGATATGGGTTTGGATTCTTGTATTATTAACTTGCGGTTTTTTTTGGTATTGGTTTATTATACAGATATTATTAGGCACACCTTTTGGAAAAGAACCTGTTCCAAATTTAGTTGTAATTATATTTTGGTTAATTTTTGGAATAGGAATTCCATTTTTATTTCTTTCAATGAAACTTGTAACAGAAGTACGCTTGGATGGACTTTATATTCGATTCTTTCCTTTTCACTTTTCATTCAAAAAATTTTCTTTTGAAAAAATAAAAAAATTTAAAGTTTTAATTTATCATCCTTTTAGAGAATATGGAGGATGGGGAATACGATATGGAAAACAGGGGAAAGCTTATAGTGTAAAAGGAAATAGGGGAGTTCAAATTGAATTTATAGATGGAAAACAAATTCTAATTGGTTCACAAAGACCCGAAGAATTTGTTAATGCTCTTGAGATAGTAATGGGTAAACAAAAAGAAATTTAAATTTTCAAAAGAATATTAAAATGTGGTGGTAGATAAAAAAACAGGAAAAAAGGAGGAAGAAAATAGTTTCAATAAATGATTTAAGGGATAGGATTAAAAAATTTCCCAAAGTAAAACTTTCTTATTTACCAACACCATTTGAAAAATTAAAAAATTTATCTACATTATTCAGAAATTATAATATCTTTATTAAAAGAGACGACCAAACAGGGTTAGCTTTTGGTGGTAATAAAACTCGAAAACTTGAATTCATAATGGCTGATGTTTTACATCAGGAAGCAGATTGCATAGTAACTTGGGCTGGAGTTCAGTCAAATTGGTGCAGACAGCTTGCAGCTGCCGCAAAAAAATTTAAGATAAAACCAATTTTATTATTGTTTAAAAGACCTCCTTTTTCAAAAGAATATGATGGAAATCTTCTATTAGATTTTATTTTAGATGCTGAGATTAGAATTATTGAGATTGATAGAAAACAGAAAATAATGGAATTGAAAGATATAAAAGAAATTGTTGAAAGTGTAGCTTACGAGCAAAAAAAATTGGAAAAAATCTTTATATTGCTCCAATTGGTGGTTCTTTGTTAGAAGGTTCAATGCACATCCCATTTGGTGCAATTGCTTATATAGAGGCTTTTTTAGAGCTATATGAGCAAGCTATAATTGAAAAAATTAAAATTGATTCAATTGTTCTTGCTACAGGTTCAGGAAGCACTCAGGCAGGTCTATTGGTTGGTGCTAAAATCCTTTCACCTAAAACTAAAATAATTGGAATAAGTGTTTCTGAGGATAAAGAAACCATGAAAAAATATATAAAAATTATAGCAGATCATGCTTTTTCCGAAATGAATATAAAAAAAGAAATAGAATATGAGGATATTATTATTTTTGATGATTATTTAAAAGAAGGATATGGTATTCTTAATAGGGAAGTAACACAGGCAATTAGTCTTCTGGCACGAGAAGAGGGAATTTTGTTGGATCCAGTTTATACAGGAAAAGCTATGGTTGGTATGATTGACTTAATTGAAAAAGGATATTTTGAAGAAGGAGAAAATATAATTTTTTTGCATACTGGAGGAAATCCTGCTCTTTTTCCTTATAAAGATAAAATTATATCCTTTCTAAAAGAAAATACTTAAAATAAAAAGGAGGGGATTATGAAAAGAGGAGTTTTTAAGATATTAGTTTTTATATTAATTTTATTTTTTGGAATTAGTTACTTAATTTCAGCACAAAAATTAAAAGTTTACATTTCAGTTGATATGGAAGGAATAATAGGAGTTGTGAATAGAGATCAAGCTTCTTCAACTGGAAGAGATTATAATATTGCTCGTAAATGGATGATAGAAGAGACAAATGCCGCAATTCAAGGAGCACTTGATGCAGGCGCAACTGAAGTTGTTGTAAATGATTCTCATGGTAGTATGAGAAATATTATTTTAAATAATCTTCATCCCTCTGCATATTTAATAACAGGTTCACCTAAACCTTTAAGCATGATGCAGGGAATAGATAGTTCTTTTGATGCTGCTATATTTATTGGTTATCATGCTAAAGCTGGAACAAAAGATGGAGTTTTGGATCATACATATTCCGGCTCAGCTATACATTCAATTAAAATAAATAATATTGAAATGCCAGAATTGGGAATTAATGCCTTAGTTGCAGGTTATTTTAATGTACCAGTGGTATTGATTTCTGGAGATTTAGCTGTTTGCTCTCAAGCCAAAGACCTTTTAGGTAAAGAAGTTGAAAGTGTAGTAGTAAAAGAGGGGATTGGAAGATATGCAGCGAAATGTTTACCTTTTAAAAAGGCTTGTGAATTAATAAGAGAAAAAACAAAAATTGCGCTTGAAAAAAGAAAGAAAATTAAACCTTTTAAACTTGATCCTCCTTATACTTTTGAACTGGAATTTAATTACAGTTATCAGGCAGATTATCCAGAGCTCATTCCAGGAGTGAAGAGAAAAGATGGAAGGACAGTATATTTTGTTATTAAGGATTTTATTAAAGGTTTTAAACTTATGCGCGCTCTCATTGCGCTTGCAAGAAGCCAATAGTTTATAAAATTCAAATTTCAAACTCAAAATTATAAAATAAATGGATTTTGATTTTAAGAATATTGTTTAATTCTCTTTCTAAATATTCTATAAATAATTAATTCTTCTTTCAATTCTTTCTTTTTCATTGCTTATTGACTCATAATTTTTTTTGTGGTAATATTGGGTGTAATCAGGTCCCAGAGGTCCTCAATGAGAATAGAAATCTCAAATAAACGAATTAATAATAATTTCGTATCTAAAATTTCAGAAATTAGCGGACAAAATCTCTTAGCTTGTTACCAATGTGGAAAATGTTCTGCAGGCTGTCCTGCTGTTTCTGAAATGGACATTCTTCCTAATCAAGTTATTAGATTTGCTCAACTTGGATTAGAGAAAGAATTACTTACTTGTAAATCCATTTGGGTTTGTGCTTCATGCCTTACTTGTAATACACGTTGTCCAAGAGGCGTTAATATTGCGGAGGTAATGGAAGCTATTCGTTTAATTCTTCTCCGTAAAAATATTGATAATATAAAAATCTCTGAATTAAGTGAAAAAAGAAGAGCTGAATTGCCTCCTATTGCATTAATAAGTAGTTTTAGAAAAAAAACAGCTTAATTTAAAGTATTTAGGAGTTTTAGAAGGTGTTATATCTTTTAAAAATTTCTTTAAGATATAATAATATGTTTTATAAGAGGAATTGCAATGATAAAATTATCTTATTATCCCGGTTGCACCCTAAAGACCAATGCGAAGAATTTTGAAGATTCTGTTTTAGCTATTCATGAAAAATTAGATATCAAATTAGAAGAACTCCCCCGATGGAATTGCTGTGGAACTGTCTATTCTTTAGCTACTGATGATTTAATCCATCATTTGGCTCCAATTAGAAATTTAATTAGAGTTAAGGAACAGAAAAACAATAAGTTACTTACATTATGTGCAATGTGTTATAATACACTCAAGAGAGCTAATCTTAAAGTTCAAAGAGAGCCAGAAAGTCTTGAAAAAATAAATAATTTAATGTATCTCGAAAAAGTAAAATATAATGGTGAAGTTAAAATTCTACATTTATTGGAGATTTTAAGAGATGAAATAGGATTTTCAAATTTAGCTAAAAAAGTGAGTTTACCTCTAAAAAATTTAAAAGTAGCAAGTTACTATGGGTGTTTATTAGTTCGTCCAAAAGAAGTAGGATTTGATGACCCTGAGAATCCAACTATTATGGAAAAATTAATAGAGACTTTAGGGGGAGAACCTATTGATTTTCCATATAAGATTGAGTGTTGTGGTTCTTATCAGACTGTGGATAATCCAAATATTGTAATAGAAAGGACATATAGCATTCTTTCTTCAGCTAAAGTAAATGGAGCTGAAATTGTTATTGTAAGCTGTCCTTTGTGTGCATTTAATCTTGATCATCGTCAAAAAGAAACAGCACAAAAGTATTTGGAATTTAGCCATATTCCAGTGCTTTATTTCACGCAAATATTGGCCATTGCTTTAGGCTGTTCAGAGGAAATTTTAAGATTTGATTTGCATTATATTGATCCAAAACCTATTCTTAAAGAAAAGGGATTAATTTAGAAAATGATTTATTTTGGTGATTTAAAGCCAAAAAGAGGGAAAATCCATATCATAAAAGATAGATGCAAAGGGTGTGGATTTTGCGTGGAATATTGTCCAAGAGATGTACTTGAATTATCAGAAGAGTTTAATATTAAAGGCTATCATCCTCCATATATAAAAAATGAAAATGAATGCTGTTATTGCCAACTTTGCGAGACTATATGTCCTGAATTTGCTATATTTGTTACATTAAAGGAAGAGGAGGAAGAAAGTGAAAAAAGTGAAAGCAGACCCTAAGGGAGTTTTAACTGGTGTTCATTATTTAGATGGTGATTTTGCTATAGCAGAAGGTGCTTTAGCTGCAGGTTGTAGATTTTTTGCAGGTTATCCAATAACTCCTTCCACAGAAGTTGCAGAAAGATTTGCAGAAAGGATTCCTTTAGTTGGTGGAGTTTTTATTCAAATGGAAGATGAATTAGGTTCAATAGCAGCTGTTATTGGTGCTTCTTGGGCAGGAGTGAAGGCAATGACAGTAACTTCAGGTCCTGGTTTTTCTCTAATGATGGAAAATATTGGCTTAGCTGCAATGATGGAAGTTCCTTGTGTGATTGCCAATGTACAGAGAGGTGGGCCATCAACTGGTTTACCAACTTTAACAGGACAGGGAGATATGATGCAAGTAAGATGGGGTTCTCATGGTGATTATGAAATTATTGCTCTATCTCCTGATTCACCTCAGGAATGTTTTGATTTAACTATTGAAGCTTTCAATTTATCTGAGATTTATAGGGTTCCTGTCTTTATTATGACAGATGAATGCGTGGGACATATGCATGAAAAAGTTGTTATTCCTCCTCCTGATGAAATTGAAATAATTGAAAGAAAATGGTATGAAGGACCAAAAGATAAATATTTGCCTTATAAACCAGATAAAGATATGGTACCCTTTATGGTTAAAGCAGGAGATGGCTACCGTTTTCATACAACAGGTTTAACTCATGATGAGCGCGGATATCCAATAATTAATGCTGAATGTCAAAATGTTTTAGTACCTCGTCTTGTTGATAAGATTAGAAAAAACGCTAATAAAATTATTAAAATTGAAGAAGAAGAAACAGATACAGCTGAAATTGTAGTTATTTCTTATGGGATTACTTCTCGGGTGGCTGTAAAAGCTGTACAAAAAGCAAGAAAAGAAGGTATAAAAGTTGGAACCATACGGTTGATTACAGTTTGGCCTTTTCCAGATGAAAGAATAAAAGAACTTGCTAAAAAAATTAAAGCATATGTTGTTCCTGAAATTAATTATGGCCAAATTGTTTTTGAAGTTGAGCGATGTGCTGAAGGACATGCTTCAGTTATTGGTGTACCTCATTGTGGCGGTTGGGTTCACGATCCAGATGATATCTTCAATGCAATAAAGGAGGCTTCAAAATGAAAAAAGAAGATATAGAAGAAAAAAACCCAGTAGAGAGTTTTTTACGAATGGATAGAATTCCTCATATTTGGTGCCCTGGTTGTGGAATAGGAACTGTTGTTACTTCTTTTGTTGAAGCACTTCGAAAAAGTGAGATTGAACTTGATAAAGTATGTATTGTATCTGGAATTGGATGTACAGGAAGAGTAGCTGGCTATTTAAAATTAGATTCATTTCATACTACTCATGGTCGAGCTATTCCTTTTGCAACAGGTTTAAAACTTGCTAATCCTGAATTAAAAGTAGTTGTATTTAGTGGAGACGGAGATTTGATTGCAATAGGTGGTAATCATTTTATTCATGCAGCTCGTAGGAATATGGACATGGTTATAATATGTGTAAATAATTTCAATTATGCTATGACAGGTGGTCAAGTAGGACCAACAACTCCGCTTGAGGCCAATCTTTCAACTGCTCCATATGGCAATTTTGAATATCCTTTTAATCTTCCTTTTCTTGCAGAAGCATGTGGTGCAACATATGTAGCTCGATGGACAGCTCTTCATCTTAGAAGAGTCACAAAGTCTATTCAGGAAGCATTATCGAGAAGAGGTTTCTCATTTATTGAAGTTATAACCCCATGTGTAACTCTTTATGCTCGAAGGAATAGACTTGGTAGTGGACTAAATTTATTGAAATATTATCATGATAATTCTGAAATTCAGCATGGAGCGGATACACGAACTCTTGATATTAGTTTTCAAGGTAAACTTATAGTGGGTAAATTTGTTGATAAAGAAAAACCCACTTTTCTTGATGCTATGAATAAACACTTAAGTAGAGTTTTAGGAGATAGATATCAATTATATGGGAGAATAGATGATGATTGAAATTAGATTTTCTGGCTTTGGAGGTCAAGGAATTATCCGTTGTGGTTTAATAACTGGAAAAGCTCTTGCCCTTTTTGAGAATAAACATGCTACTATGACCCAGAGTTTTGGTCCTGAAGCTCGAGGGAGTGCCTGTAGCTCTCAACTTGTTGTCTCTAATGATCGTGTTCTTTATCCCTATGTTACAAATCCAAATGTTCTTATATGCATGTCACAAGAAGCTTATGAGAAATATGAGCCAGAACTAAGTGATAACGGGATTCTTATTATTGATAAAGATTTAGTAAAACCTAAATCTCAAAGAAGAAAAATCAAAATTTACTCTGTTCCTTCTACTCGAATTGCTGAAGAATTAGGAAATCGAGTCATTGCAAATCTTGTAATGTTAGGATTTTTTACTGCAATTACAAAAATCGTATCTCCAGATGCTATGAAAAAAGCAGTTCCTGGATTGGTTCCAGACAGATTCTTGGAACTTAATATTAAAGCATTTGACAAAGGCTATGAATATGGTAAGAAGGTTTTGGAAGAAGAAAAAAAATCTAAAGGAAATAGTTAGAATTTATTAAAGTATGGGAAATTGAAAATGAAGCGAATAGGAGTTTTTGTTTGTCATTGTGGTACAAATATTGCAGAGACAATTGATGTTAAAAAGGTTGTTAATGAACTTTCAAATTATCCATGGGTGGTGTATTCTGATGACTACGTATACATGTGTTCTGATCCAGGGCAAAAATTAATAATAGAGTCAATAAAAAAACATAAATTAGAAAGTATAGTTGTTGCTTGTTGTTCTCCTACTCTTCACGAAACAACTTTTAGACAAACAGTTAAAATTGCTGGATTAAATCCTTATCAATGTGAAATAGCTAATATAAGAGAACAATGCAGTTGGGTTCATACAGAAAAAAATGAAGCTACTTTAAAAGCTATAAAAATTGTAAAAAGCATAGTAGAGAAAGTTTTGAGAAATGAGTCTCTCCAACCTATAAAAGTTCCAATTACAAAAAGAGCACTTGTTATAGGAGGAGGCATAAGTGGTATACAAGCTGCTTTAGATATTGCAAATGGTGGATATGAAGTGATTCTTGTTGAAAAATCTCCTTCAATTGGGGGACATATGATACAACTTTCAGAAACATTTCCTACATTGGATTGTTCGCAATGTATTTTGACTCCAAAAATGGTAGAAGTTTCAAAGCATCCTAATGTAAAACTTATGACATACTGTGAGATTCAAGAAGTTACTGGATATGTAGGAAATTTCAAGGTTAAAATTCTAAAAAAGCCTCGTTATGTTGATCCTGATAAATGTACACTTTGTGATGAATGTACTAAAGTATGTCCTATAGTAGTTCCAAATGAATTTGATCTTGGCTTAACTGGAAGAAGAGCCATTTATATTCCTTTTCCTCAAGCAATTCCACCTTCTTACTTAATTGATCCAGAAGCATGTCCTGGTTTTCTTCCTATTGCTTGTGGAAAATGTGCAGATGTCTGTGAAGCAAATGCTATTGATTTTGATATGAAACCTGAAATTATTGAAAAAGAAGTAGGAGCTATTGTTATTGCTACAGGTTTTGATCTTTATGAAAAAAAGAATTTGACTGAGTATAGTGCTGAAAAACACCCTGATATACTTAATAGTCTTCAATTTGAGAGATTATTATCAGCTTCTGGTCCAACATTAGGAAAAATCCTTAGACCATCAGATCATAAGGAACCTAAAGAAATTGTTTTTATACAATGTGCTGGTTCTCGAGATCCTGAATTACATAATGCATATTGTTCGAAAATTTGTTGCATGTATACAGCTAAACATGCTATGCTTTACAAGCATCATGTTCCTGATGGTAAAGCATATATTTTTTACATTGATGTTCGATCAGCGGGTAAAGGTTATGAAGAATTTGTTCAAAGAGCAGTAGAAGAGGATGGTGTTGTTTACCTTCGAGGTAAAGTCTCAAAGGTATTTCAAGAAAATGGTAAGCTTAAAGTATGGGGTGTAGATACTCTAACAGGAAAGAATGTTGAAATTGATGCTGATATGGTTGTATTGGCTATGGCAATAAGGCCTTCAAAAGGAGCAGAAGAATTAGCTAAAAAACTTAAAATTACTACAGATAGAGACGGATTTTTTTCAGAAATTCACCCAAAATTAAGGCCTGTAGAGACTGTGACTTCAGGGATTTTTATTGCTGGAGTGGCTCAGGCTCCTAAGGATATTCCTGAATCAGTATCTCAAGCAGGCGGTGCAGCTAGTAAAGTTTTAGCTTTATTTTCTTCTAAAGAATTATATCACCATCCAATAATTGCAGAGGTAAATGATGAATTATGCAGTGGATGCAAACTTTGCATTTCTCTCTGTCCTTATGAAGCGCGTAAATTTGATGAAAAAAAGAGAATTGTGAGAGTAGAAGAAATTCTTTGTGAAGGTTGCGGAGCATGTATAGCAGCTTGTCCTTCTGGTGTTACTCAACAACGTAATTTTACTGATCAACAAATTTATTCTATGATAAAAACACTATTAGAGGAAAATGATAAAAATCAAGTTTCATCATAATGAGGTAGAGGAATGGAAAAATTTGAACCTAAAATAATTTGTTTTGCGTGTAATTGGTGCACTTCCGCAGGTGCAGATTTAGCTGGAACTTCAAGAATGAAATACAAGCCAAATGTAACGATTATTAGAATTATGTGTTCATCAAGAGTTGATCCTCAGCACATTCTATGGGCCTTTATACAAGGTGCAGATGGTGTAATTGTTGGAGGATGTCATCCCGGCGATTGTCATTATATAAATGGTAATTATAAAACTGCGCGTCGTATTCCTCTTCTAAGAAGAATATTAGAAAATTTTGGAATTGAATCTGAAAGACTTCAACTTGAATGGATTTCTGCCTCTGAAGGAGTAAAATTTGTTAAAGTGATAAATGAATTCACAGAAAAAATTAGAAGTTTAGGACCTTTAAAATTACCAGTTGCAGAAACTAAAATGAAAGTAATGAATAGCTATGGAGGTTAGAATTATGGAAGCAAAAAGAGAAATGATAACTATTTATATTATGGGTAAAGCTTATAAGGTACCAGCAGATGCTACAATTATGGGAGCAATGGAGTATGCAGGTTATCAATTAAAGAGAGGAGTAGGATGTAGGGAAGGATTTTGTGGTGCATGTGCTACAGTATATAGATTGCCAGGAGATTATAAATTATATACTGGTTTAGCTTGTTCAACTTTGGTTAGGGATGGAATGTATTTGGCACAAATTCCTTTTGTTCCAGCAGATAAACCAATTTATGATATTGAAAAACTTGAGCCAACTGTGATAACATTTCAAAAAATATATCCAGAAGTCTTTCGCTGTGTTGCTTGCAATACATGTACTAAGGCTTGTCCTCAAGAGTTAGAGGTTATGGATTATATACAAGCTGTTATAAGAGGAGATATTGCTAAAGCTGCTGATCTTTCTTTTGATTGTATATGTTGCGGTTTATGTGCTATTCGTTGTCCAGCTGAAATTGTTCAATATAATGTTGGTTTGTTAGCAAGAAGGCTTTATGGAAAATATTTAAACCCTAAGGACAAGCAATTAGATAGAAGAATAGAAGATATTAAACAAGGAAGATTTAGTAAAGCAATTGAAGAATTAATGAAAATGAATAGAGAAGACCTAAGAAAACGGTATTATGAAAGAGATATAGAATCTCAGGTTGGTGACTAATATCTTTAAAATAAAAAGGGAGGTTATATAAAATGTATCCAGAATACATGAGAGAGTCATTAAAAAAGGTGGAACAAACCAGACAGAAGAGACTTGAACTTGCAAAGTCTGGTAAAGAAGTTTACCCTCCAATGAATGCGAAGGAAAGAGAAGAAGTTTTATATAAATTTCATCCTGATTATAGAGAAGGAGCCAGAAGAGTTGTAAAAGTAGGCCCAAATAAAGGAGAAACTTTAACAACTGAAGTTGCAGATTTATTAGAGTCTCATTCAAGAATAAAACCAGAACAATTTGATTTGACAAAACCTGATTACGAAACAGATTTATTAATAATTGGAGGAGGAGGGGCAGGATGTGCTGCTGCCCTCACTGCCATAGAGGAAGGGGTTAAAGTAATTTTAATAACAAAACTTAGATTAGGTGATGCAAATTCAATGATGTCTCAAGGAGGAATGCAGGCAGCAGTTAATCCTAATGATTCTCCAGCTATTCATTATTTAGATGCTATTGGAGGTGGTCATTTTGATAATAAGCCTGAATTAGTTAAAGCTTTAGTAATGGATGCTCCAGAAGTGGTAAAATGGCTCGAGAATCTTGGAGTTATGTGGGATAGATTACCTGATGGTTCTTTACAAACAATCCATGGAGGTGGAACATCAAGAAGAAGAATGCTTTCTTGCAGGGATTACACTGGAGCTGCAATAATGAGAACATTAATGGATGAAGTAAGAAATCATCCAGATAAAATAAAAGTAATAGAATTTAATCCAGCTATTGAATTAATTATGGATGATAAAGGTCAATGTGCAGGAGCAGTAATTTATAATTTAGAAACAGAAGAATATAGTATAATTAAGGCTAAAGCCACAATTATTGCTACAGGTGGTTATGGCCGGCTCCATATAAGAGGTTTTGATACTACAAATCATTATGGTGCAACAGCTGATGGAATAGTTATTGCTTATAGAGCAGGCGCAAATCTACTCTATATGGATTCTGTACAATATCATCCCACTGGAGCAGTATATCCAGAGCAAATTGCGGGATTTTTAGTGACAGAAAAAATAAGAGGAGCAGGAGGACAACCTATAAATAAGGATGGGGAATTATTTGTTTTTCCACGAGAACCAAGAGATGTTGAATCTGCTGCTATTATTAGAGAATGTATAGAGAGAAAAAAAGGAATTGTTACTCCAAGTGGAAGAGTAGGCGTATGGCTTGATTCTCCTTTAATTGAGATGCTCAATGGAGAAGGTTTCATTAAAAAGCAATTTCCAGCAATGTATAGACAATTTTACCGTTACAATATAGATATTACAAAAGAACCTATGCTTGTTTTTCCATCTTTGCATTACCAAAATGGTGGGATAGAAATTAATGAAAAATGTGAAACAAAAATTCCTGGTTTATATGTAGCAGGTGAGGCTTCTGGTGGTGTTCATGGCAGAAATCGTCTAATGGGAAATTCTGTTTTGGATTATAATGTTTTTGGAAGAAGAGCTGGACGCTATGCTGCTGAATATGCCAAAAAAGTAAAATTAGGTAAACTTACTTTAGAACATGTTAAAAAATATGAAGAAGAACTTAAAGAAGCAGGAATACAATCAAATCGAATTGCTCCAATTTTATTGCCAAATTATACTCCTGTAGAAGTAAGAAAAAGACAACTAACTGCTCATTATGAAGGAACATTAAGATAAATCACTTGACTCCTCTTCAAATTATTATCAGTTCAAAAACATTCCAGAATTAAAAATTATGATGGAATATTTAATTTAGATTAATATTCTTCAGTAATTTTTGAAAAGTCTGCTAAGTGAGCAAATAACATAGATATTTCTTGTAAGAGAGCAAGTCTATTTTCTTTTAATTTTTTATCCTCTGCCATTACTAAAACTTTATCAAAAAAATTGTCAATAAATGGTCTTAAGCTCACGATGACTTCATGTGCTTTTTCAAATTCTCCTGATTTAATTAATGGTAAGACTTCCTTTTTGACTATTTGATAAATATCATATAATTCTTTTTCTTCTTTTTCTTTTAATAAATTGACTTTCAATGTAGCTTTTGGCTGATTCTGTATTATATTATTTACTCTTTTTGAAGCTATGATAAGAGATTTGAAATTTTTGCTATCTTTTATTTTATTGAGAGCTTCTAATCTGAGAAAAGTATGAAATATATTATCAATACCAGGATCTAATGAAGCATTAATTAAATCATATTTATAATTAAGAGATTGAAAGAACATCTTTAATCTATTTTCTAAAAATTCTATTACATTATTTTTAATTTTTTCAGGAGGTAGAGATATTTTATTTTCATATAAACTAACAGCCTTATCTACTAATTCAAAAAGAGAAAATGACAGGCTATTATCAATTATTGTTTTGCAAATTCCATGGGCTAATCTTCGAAGACCGAAAGGATCCTTAGATCCTGTAACTTCTAATCCTATTCCTATTACACCTACGAGAGAATCGACTTTATCTGCAAGTGAAACTAATGCACCTGTTAAAGTTATAGGGGATTTATCTTCAGGGCTTATTGGTTGGTAATGTTCATAAACACCTAACCAAACTTCTTCAGGATAACCTTCTTCTTTTAAATATAATCCACCTATTCTACCTTGTAAATTTGGAAATTCCTTTACCATTTCAGTTGTTAAATCCACTTTTGCTAATTCTGCAGCTTCCAATGCAAAGCTTTTTATTCTTAGAAGTTTCAGTTTATTTACAAGAAACTCCACCAGAGATTTAATCCTTTCCTTTTTTTCAAAATAATTACCCAATTTTTCATGAAAAATTATTTTTCCCAAATCTTTAATTCTTTCTTTCATGGATTTTTTACGATCTTCATTCCAGAAGAATTCTGCATCTTCTAATCTAGCTATCAATACTCTTTCATTTCCAATTTTTATATATTCCTTAGGATCCTCAGGAGCATCTGCTACTCCAACAAAATAAGGGATTTGTCTTTCTTCCTTTATTACTGAAAATAGTTTTTGTCCTTCTTTTAAAGCAGAACTTGTAACTTCTAAGGGTAATTTTAGATATTTTTCTGGAAACGAACCTATAAAAACATATGGATATTCAATTGAATATACTATTTTCTCCAGTAAATCATTGTCTTTTTTAAGCTCTGCATTAATATTTGATAATTTTTCATTTATGTTCCTTAAAATAATTGATTTTCTTTGTTCTTGGTCAATAATAACAAAATTTTTTAATAATAATTCATTATATTTTTTGAACGAGTTAACATTAAATTTCTGTGGACTATAAGTTTTATGTCCAAAGGTAAAATCTGTAGATTTTAGATTTTCAAGTTCAAATTCAATTAATTTCCCATTCATTATGCATAGAATATTTCTAATAGGCCGAGAAAATCTAATATTTTGATCTCCCCACCTCATTGATTTAGGAAATGAAAGAGATTTGATAATTTCAGGAATAATTTGAGAAAGAACTCCTTCTGTTGGTTTTCCTTTTAACTTTTTTACATATCCTATATATTCGCCTTTCTCAGTTTGAAATACTTCCAATTGTTTAATTCTTATTCCATGTGTACGAGCAAAACCTTCAGCTGCAGGTGTTGGTTTTCCTTTAGTATCAAAAGCAATTGATTTGGGTGGTCCTAATATTTGTTCTTTTCCCTCACTTTGTTTTTTAGAAATTTTTTCAATAAAAACAATTAATCTCCTTGGTGTTCCATATGTTTTTATTTCAGAAAACTCAATTCTATTATCTTTTAAGAATTTTTCAAATAAATTTTTTAATTGTTCTAAACCTTCCTTTACATGGGAAGAAGGCATTTCTTCTGTGTAAATTTCCAGAAAAAATTCACTCAACTTGTTCTCCTTTATATTTTTTTGCAATTACACATACAATATTTCTTATTCTATTAATAAATTTTACTCTTTCAGTTACACTAATTGCTCCTCTTGAGTCAAGAAGATTAAATATGTGGGAACACTTAAGACAATAATCATATGAAGGCAAAAGCAAATTATGATTAAGAGAATTTATAGCTTCTTTCTCGTATATTTCAAATAAATTATTTAAAGATTTAATATTTGCCTTATTAAAATTATATTCTGAAAATTCTTTTTCTTCCCGAAGACGAAGATGAGCATATTTTACATCATGGGACCAGTTCAAATCGTAGAAATTGTCTTTATCTTCCAAAAACATTTCCAGCCTTTCAATTCCATAAGTGATTTCAACTGGAATTGGTGACAGGTCTATCCCACCAACTTGTTGGAAATACGTAAATTGGGTTATTTCTAATCCATCTAAAAGAATTTGCCAACCAACACCCCATGCGCCAATGGTGGGAGATTCCCAATCATCTTCATCAAATCTTATATCATGTTCTGTTATTTTTATTCCAAGGGCTTCTAAACTATTTAAATAAATTTGCTGTATATTATCAGGAGAAGGTTTTATTATAACTTGAAACTGAAGATGTTTTTGAACACGATGCGGATTTTCTCCATATCTTCCATCAGTTGGTCTTCTTGCTGGTTGAACATAAGCCACCTTCCAATCCCTATTATCCAATACTCTAAAAAATGTATCAGGAGTCATAGTTCCAGCTCCAACTTCTATGTCATATGGTTGAGCTATATAACATCCTTGTTCAGCCCAAAATTTTTCTAAATCCATTATTAATTTTTGAAGACTCATTTTTCTGTTTTACTCCATCTTAAAATAAGGTTTCGGGCAGCCTGAACTTCATTAAGTCGTCTTATTGGAGTTTTATGAGGAGCAGATTTTAATAATTCAGGCTTTTCTTTAGCTTCTTGAGCAATTTTCTTCATTGCCTTAATAAATAAATCTAATTCTTTTTTACTTTCACTTTCAGTAGGTTCAATCATTAAGGCTCCTGAAACAATTAAAGGAAAATAAATTGTTGGAGGATGAAAACCATAATCCATCAATCTCTTTGCTATGTCAAGTGTTTTAATTCCGTAATTATTTTGCCATTTGTCTGAAAAAACACATTCGTGAAGAGTAGGCGATTTATATGGAAGATAATAGAATTCCTCAAGTGCTTTTCGAATATAGTTTGAATTCAAAACTGCAATCTGAGAAGCTTTTTCTAATCCTTCAGCTCCCATAGAAAGAATATATGCTAAGGCTTTGATAGCAACAAGAAAATTTCCATAAAAAGCTCTAATTCTTCCTATAGATTTTGGCCTATTATAGTCGAGAAAATATTCATTATTCTTTTTTTGTATAATTGGAATAGGAAGAAAATCCTCTAATTTTTTTCTTACACCAACAGGTCCACTTCCTGGTCCGCCTCCACCATGAGGAGTTGAAAATGTTTTATGTAAATTTAAATGGATGACATCAACTCCCATTTCTCTTGGTCGGGTTATACCAATTAGTGCATTGAGATTTGCTCCATCCATATATATAAGGGCACCATTGGAGTGTATAATCTCAGAAATTTCAAAAATTTCATCTTCAAATATTCCAAGAGTATTTGGATTTGTAACCATTAAAGCTGCAACATCTTCATTTAATCTTTCCTTAAGTTTATTTACATCAATTGTTCCCCTTTCATTTGATGGTATTTCTTCAATTTCATATCCTGAAAAATGAGCACTTGCTGGATTTGTTCCATGAGCAGAATCCGGGATAAGAACTTTTTTCCGTGGTTCTTTTTTGGATTCATGATAAGCCCTAATAAGCATCATTCCAGTTAATTCTCCATGGGCACCAGCAGCTGGAAATAAAGTAAAAGCATCCATTCCTGTTATTTCACATAAAATTTCTTCTGTGATTTTTAGAATTTCCAGATTTCCCTGAATAATTTTTTCTGGAAAATAAGGATGTGAATTCAAAAAAGCAGGAAGAGAAACTACTTTTTCATTTATTTTAGGGCTATATTTCATAGTACATGAACCCAAAGGATAAAGTCCAGTATCAACACAATAATTCATTTGAGACAACCTTGTAAAATGTCTTGTAATTTCGCATTCACATAATTGCGGAAAATCCTTTATTTCTTTTCTAAGAAATGATTCTGGTAAAAGATTTTTTTCCTCTGGAACATCAAGAGAAGGAATTTGAAAAGCCTTTTTATCCTCTGAGCTTATCTCAAAAATCAAAGATTCTTTCTTTATCATTTGAATTCTCCATTATGATTTTAATATCTTTTTTAAGCATTTCACAAACCTATCAATATCATTTTTCGTATGTATTTCTGTTACACATATTAGAAAACAATTCTCCAATTCAGGGTAAAATCTTTTTAAACATAATCCACCAATAATCCCTTCCTCATTCAGTCTTTTGTTAACCCATTCTGATTCTTTTTTCAATTCTATAACGAATTCATTAAAGAAATAATTATTAAATTTAATATTTACTCCATCTATTTTACTTAATTCCTTTCTGGCATAATTTGCTTTTTGAAGATTTTGCAATGCTAATTCTTTAAGACCTTTTTTGCCCATAACTGTTAAGTAAATTGTTGCTCTAATAGCGCACCATGCCTGATTGGTACAAATATTTGAAGTAGCTTTTTCTCTTCTTATATGTTGTTCTCTTGTTGAAAGTGTTAATACATAACCTCTTTCACCTTCTATATCTTGCGTCTCCCCCACAATTCTTCCTGGCATCTGACGCACAAATGCAGACTTACATGCTAAAATACCAAGATAGGGACCTCCAAAACTTAATGGTAAACCAAAAGATTGTCCTTCTCCAGCTACAATATCAACTCCGCATTCTCCTGGTGGTTTTAAAATAGCAAATGATAGAGGTTCAGTAACTGTAGTAATCATTAGAATTCCAGAAGAACGCGCTATTTCTGATATTTTTTCAATTTTTTCAATTACACCAAAAAAATTGGGTGATTGAACAATTATTCCTGCTACTTCATGGTTAATTTTTTCTTTAAGTTCATTAATATTTGTTTCTCCTGTAGCATTATAATTGATTTCTATAAGTTCAATATTTAAATTTTTGAAATAAGTTCTTGCAACTTCACGATATTCAGGATGAATAGCGCGGGAAATAAGAATTTTCGGTTTATTTTTAATTCGCCAAGCCATTAATGCAGCTTCTACCATTGCAGTAGAACCATCATATAAAGATGCATTTGACACATCCATTCCAGTTAATTGACAAATTAATGTCTGAAATTCAAAAGTTATTTGTAGAGTTCCTTGACTCAATTCAGGCTGATAAGGAGTATAGGGAGTTAAAAACTCTCCTCTTTGACTAAGATAATCTACCAAATAAGGAATAAAGTGAGGATAAGCTCCTGCACCTAAGAATGATAAATATTCTAATGATTTATTTTTTAAGGACAGATTTTGAAAATAATTTATTAATTCTGGTTCACATAATGGTCCAGGTAAATTTAATTTTTTCTTTAATTTTATTTTTTCTGGAATTGATTTAAAAAGATCCTCCAATTTTTCTACTCCAATAACTTTAAGCATTTCATTTATTTCATTTTCACTTAAGGGTAAATAATCCATTTTGAACTCCTATTTTTATTTTTGTCCTTCAATAAATTTTTCATATTCAGAAGCTGTCATTAAATTTTGGAGCTCATTTTCATCAGCAATTTTTATTTTTACAATCCAGCCTTTTCCATGTGGATCCTGATTTATCAATTCTGGTGTATTTGATAATTCATTATTAACTTCAATAATTTCTCCTGAAACAGGAGAATATACATCTGCTACTGCTTTGACTGATTCAATTACTCCCAAAGTCTGATGAAATTTTACCTGTGTTCCAATTTTAGGAAGTTCAACATAAACAATATCTCCTAAATGACTTTGAGCAAAGTCTGTTACTCCTATAATTCCTGTATCTCCTTTTACCTGTATCCATTCATGATCTTTTGTATAATAGAAATCTTTAGGATACATTTTATTCCTCCATTTTTAGAAATTGAAAATTTAAAAATAAGATTATGATTTTCACTTTTATTTTTTTCTTTTATAGAATGGTGTAGAAACTACCTCTGCTTTTACAAGATTGTTTCTAATTCCGATTTCAAATTGAGTTCCTATTTCTGTGTATTCAATTGGTAAGTAAGTTAAGCCAATACTCTTTTTTAAATATGGAGCAAAAGTTCCTGAAGTAACTTCAGAAACCTTATTTCCATTTATAAAAACTGGGTAATGAGGACGAGCAATGCCCTTTTCTTTAATTTCAAATCCAATAATTTTTCTCTTTATACCTTCGTTTTTCTGCTTTAAAAGAATATCTTTTCCCAGAAAATCAGGCTTCTCAAATTTTACCATCCATCCTAAATCAGCTTCGAGCACTGTTGTTGTCTCATCAATATCATTTCCATAAAGCATCATTTTTGCTTCTAATCTTAAGGTATCCCGGGCTCCTAAACCTGCAGGTTTTAGCTCATATTTTTTTCCTTCTTCTAAAATAGCATACCATATTTTTTCTGGCTCTGGATGAGTGGTATAAATTTCAAATCCATCTTCTCCTGTATAACCTGTTCTTGATATTATTGAATTAATTCCCACTACTTTTCCAGTTTTAAACCAATAATATTTAATTTCTGATAGGTCAACATTCGTTAATGGTTGTAAGATTTCTTGTGCTTTTGGTCCTTGAAGAGCAAGTTGAGTGTAATTATTAGATTCATTTCTTATTTCTGCTGAAAATTTACCCTTATTTTTGATTATCCACTCATAATCTTTATCAGAATTAACTGCATTAACTACTAACATATACTCTTTCTCATCCAAACGATAAACTAATAAATCATCTATAAAAGTCCCTTTGGGAGTGATTAGAGCAGAATATTGTGCTTTCCCAATAACAAGACGGGAAGCATCATTTGGCGTTAAATATTGAATCAAGTCAAGGGCATCATTTCCTTTTATAATAATCTCTCCCATATGAGATACATCAAAAAGTCCTGCTTTTTCTCTTACTGCAAGATGTTCACTTATAAGTCCTTCATATTCGACGGGCATTTCAAAGCCTGCAAATTCAATCATTTTTCCTCCAAGTTCTTTATGAACTTTATTGAGGCGCGTCCTCTTCATTTTACTTTCTCCTTTTGAATTAATTAAATTATCATATATTTAGTGTTTAAGCAAGAATTTGTAATTTCATAGATTGAGGTCTTTTCATTTTAATTTTGAACTGATAAAATAAAACTAATGAAAGCAAAAGATTTTTTAATATTACTTAAAAAATATGGCTTTAATTTTTTTACTGGTATTCCGTGTTCTTATTTGAGTGCCCTTTGCGAAGTTTTAAATAAGGAAAATAGTTTTTTACATATTCCAGCTGTAAGAGAAGATATTGCAGTTGGTTTATCTGTTGGAGCATATTTAGCTGGAAAATTACCAGTGATTTATATGCAAAATTCAGGACTTGGTTATTCACTTGAAGCTTTTGCATCTCTTCATTTAATTTATTACATTCCATCATTAGTTCTGGTAAGTTATCGAGGTCCAGAAGATAAAGGATGGGAGGAACATCTTGTAATGGGGAAACATACAGAAGATTTATTAAAAGCTTTTAATCTTAAATATTCTATTTTTAAGGGAAAAATATCTGAAAAACAATTGAAAGAAATAAAAGATTATTTAGTTAATGAAAAGTTGCCTTATTTCTTACTCGTTACCAAAGGAGCTTTTGAATGAATAGGTTTAATGCTATAAAAATTATTATTGATAATCTTTCTGGTGATGAGTTATTGATTCATGCTAATGGTGCTATAAGTAGAGAGTCTTTTTTCTGTAAAAATAGGGGAGAAAATTTTTACCTTCTTGGTTCAATGGGACTTGCTTCTTCAGTAGGACTTGGACTTGCTTTGAATCGTCCTGATAAAAAAATTATTATTTTGGATGGAGATGGGAACATTTTAATGGGATTTGGAAATTTAGCTTTAATTGGAGCTTTTAAACCAAAAAATCTTATTCATCTTGTTTTTGATAATCAGGTTTATGGAACCACAGGAAATCAGCCAACTATTTCTCAATATATTCCTTTTAGCAAAGTTGCTTTTGTTTCAGGTTATAAAACTTCCCATTTTGTGGACAATGAAGACTCACTTAAAAAAATTTTTACAAAAATTTTACATGAACCAGGTCCTCATTTTTTGCATATTAAAGTCAGTAAAGAAATAATCCAACAATGTCCTCGGATTCCATATTCAGCAAATGAAATAAAAGAGAGATTCATTTTTTCTCTTAAATAAATGATTTTTTAGTTTTTTTCATAACAATCCATTAGAGTAAGGAAGAAAATTCAAAATTCAATTACATGTTTTCCTTCTCCATAAACTAACATTCTATAGGTTTTTTCAATTCTATCCCAATTTTCCTCTCTATCAAGTGCCCAATAACGGCCAATAATCGAAACAACTTTTCCAACACCAAGTTTATGTGTTTCTTGTTCTACTTTGTCAATGTATATAGCTCCACTTTCTGGTTTTTCTCCTCTTCTTCCAAGAAAAGAATGTATAAAAACATTGTTAAGGTTTAAATTTTTGGCCATTTTTAATAAGGCAAATAAATGTTTTATTGTTCCATGAGAACTATAAAAGGAAACTATACCCATTAAATGGAGAGATTTTTTATTTTTTCTTGCTTCATTCATAGCCCACAATAATATTTTATTCTTAAAAAAAGAGCCATCTTTAATTGATTTATCTATTCTTAGCCTATCAGAATAAATTATTCTTCCAGCTCCTAAGTGTAAATGACCTGTTTCTGAATTTCCCACAGTTCCTGATGGCATACCAACTGCTTCGCCAGATGCACGTAATTTTGTTGAAGGATATTTTCTCCATAAATAATCGAAATTTGGCGTGTTTGCCTTAGCTATCATGTTTCCCCACTTTTCTTCTCTTAAACCCCAACCATCAAGAATAATGAGGAGAATTCGATTTTTCTTTCTGAATATTGGAGAATTATTTAGTATAAGAGTTTTACCAGTCATTAATTCAGATTTTGGAATATTAAAAAGAGAAAGAATAGTTGGTGCAATATCAGACAATTCTCCTTCCTTTCTAAGAATAATATCTTTCTTTAAATTATAAATAGGATCAATTAAAATAAATGGAACAGGATTCTTTGTATGACCTGTATTCACTGTTCCTTCAGGATAAAGCCATTCTTCCACAGTTCCATGATCAGCAGTAACAATAATAGTAATTCCTAATTTTAAGGCTTCCTTTACTAATTTACCCATATAATAATCAACTGCTTCTACTGCTTTTTGAACTGCATTTTCATCTTCAATGTGACCCACAACATCCACATTAGCAAAATTTACCAAGAAAAAATCGTATTTTTTGTTTTTCAACTTTTTGATTATAGTATGACTTACTTCTTTAATACTCATTTCAGGTCTTTCATTATAATTCTTTATATTTGTTGGAGAAGGTATAATAATTCTCTCTTCTCTTGGAAATGCCTGAATTCTTTTTCCATTGAAAAAGTAATTTATATGAACAGCCTTTTCAGATTCAGAAATTTTAAGTTGATTTAAACCATATTTACTTAAAATCTCACTTAATGTGTCTTTTATTTCTCCTAAAGGAGGAAATGCAATTTTAGCTTTTAAATAAGGATGATATTCAATCATGGTGACTAAATTTATTTTTAAGTCCTTTTTAATTGGAAAATGATTGAAATCTTCATTTATTAAACTTTGCGATAATTCTATTTCTCTTTCTCCCCTAATATTATAAAAAATTATATAATCTCCATTCTTTAAACGCCCTATTGGGTTTTTTCTTTTATCCACTAAAATTATAGGTTCAAGAGTTTCATCTTCCTGGCCAGATTTATAAGCATTTCTTACAGCTTTAACCATTGAGGAGAAATTGTTTTTTCTCATTGAATTTATAAATATAAATTTACTCCATTAAACTGTCAATTAATTAAATTGTTTTTTATATTCAGGAGCTCTTAGGAAAAAAATTAAAGCAGTTAAAAATAATAATAGACTTGCCATAATATACATGGTTTTAAAACTATAAGAGTCAGATATCCATCCAAAAATTGGAGAACCAATACCTATTCCAATATCAAAGAGAGTGAGATAAAGACTTATTGCAAGACCTTTGTTTTCTTGACCAAGAAAGTCAATTATATAAGTACTTAAAGCAGGAAAAAGCAATCCTTGACCAAAACCTCCGATTAATCCAGTAATAATTATCATTAATAAGTTATGAATTTGGGTTATCAAAACAAGATTAAAGCAGATAATTATAATTGCAGGGAAAATGACTTTTTTACGTCCATAGCGGTCTGATATATCTCCAATTCCAAGTCGAGTTCCAATAGCAGCTAAAGAAAAAGCTACAAAAAATGGACCAACTCTTTCAAGATTTATTGATTTAATGAAAAGGGCAATAAAATAGACAATAGACCCGCGAACTGCACCATGAACGAGTGGGAGAGTACAGATTATAAGAAAAATAGGGATATTGATTTTTGAAGGTTTTCCAAATTTCTGATTTCTAATTGGTAAGAAATTTATAGGTTCAGGAATTATATAAATACATAAAAAAGAGCCAAGAACAAAAATAATACAAGCAAGAAATAAAGCATTAAAACCAAAATTTCTGACAATTTCTTCTCCAATAAATGGTCCAAGAGCCTGAGAAGTCAGCCCACCAATTCCAATAATGCCCATTGAATGAGCAAGCCGTTCAGCTGGAGCTAAATCAGAGCACATGGTCATAGTTGCAGTCATACTTATTCCCCAGCCTATACCTGTTATTGCTCTGAGTATTAGGGGAAGCCACCCAGCATCTTTAATTAAAAGAAAAAAGGGAAAGATAATAATCAAAACAATTATTCCTAAAAGAGATATCTTTTTTCTTCCATAAATATCTATTAAACGCCCAAATAAAGGACGAATGAAAATTATAACTAGACTATTGATTCCCATTATTAAACCAACCCGACTTTCTGAGGCTCCAAATTGTTTAAGAAATAATGGAAAAATGAAAAATAATGAGATAGTCATAAAAAGAAAAAAGTATCCTATTAAAGCAATTACAAAATTTTTATTCCAAATAGTTTTAGGCTGTGAATGCATGAATTAATTACTCCTAATGAAGTAATAGGGATAATAAAATTTGATTTTGGTAAGTTTTTTAAAAGAAGGAACATATATTAATATAGCTTTTTTTACTTTTTTAGTAAAGATTTAAATTAAGGGAGGTTAACAAACAATTTTTTGTCAATTAAAGAATTAGAAATATAATTGTATTTGGGCCTCAAATTTTGTTTGTTTTTCTGTTTCTATTGGATTTTCAAAAATTAAATACGAATAGTTGATTTGAAATTTTAAGAAATGTTCATAAATAAAATAGTTTATTCCTGTTGTAAATTCGTATTTTAAATCCTTAAGCTTTTTAGTACTTGGATTAAGGAGAGAATATCTAAATGCTAATTCAAATTTTTTAAAAATTAAATAACCACCTTGAATTCTAAATCCTAAAGCTCGAACACTTTCAATATTTTTATTTTTAGGATTTATATTTCGAAAATGAAAATCTCCTTCAAAGGAAAACCCTTTATATTTAACACCTATATCTGTAGTTAATTGAAAAATATCACTTTTCCCTGTATCAACTTCTTTGGCAATAAATGCAAGATGTTTTCTATCATCCAAGTTTTCTCTTGATGGGTCAAAATTGGGAAAATACAAAATCCCAATGCCAAATGCAAATTTTCTTTTTTCTGGAAATTCTAATGAAGATTGTGAATAAGGAAATTCTCCATTTGGAGTAAACATTAATCTTCCAGCATAAAGAAAATTATTGTCGAGATTTCTGCTATTCTTTCCAGAACCATTAAATATTCCAATACTATATTCTATTCTATCAGAAATATTACCATTTAAAGAAAATCCAATGTCTCGACCCACTCTAAATTCTTCATTTGTCAAAGAACGGTCAATTAGCTGGAGATAAGCTGATGAAGTTAAATATTCTCTATCAAAAGGAACCTTAAATTGTCCAATATTAGGAGAGATTTCCTTAAAAAAGGTAAGATTTATAAATAAATCTCTAATAGCAATTTGAGATTTTTCCATTTGTAATTGAATCTTATAATTAAGCCAGGAATAAAATGCATTCCCACTTAGATAAAGGCGGGCTCTTTTAATTTGAAAACTTCTTTGAGCAGGTCTTATACCATTATAATTGTTATAAAATGTTAAAAATTGAACCCGGTTTTTTAATTTTAAAACAAACTTACCATCTTTTGTTTTGATATAGAAGCCTTTTTGGTAACCACTTTTAATTTCATTTGGGTAAATATAAAAGGAAATTAATAAGACTACTAATAATATGCAAAGAAATATTTTTAAATTATTCATTTTTACACTCCTTTTAGATTATTAATCTTTAAAGATTATCAATTTTCAGAAAAATTAGCAAGAGTGTAACTTACAAAATAGTGACTTGTCAGTATTCTCTTATTTGATTATAATTAAAATATGCCAATTTACGAATTCATTTGCAAAAAATGTAAGAAAAAATTTGAAGCTCTTGTGAAAATAGGGGAGGAGAAAAAAGTTTCCTGCCCAGAATGTGGATGTTCTAATTTAGAAAAATTATTTTCCTCCTTTGGAATAGGTGGAGAAAGCAACAAATTATCATCTTCATCAGCATGTTCTGTTTGTTCAACTAAAATATGTTCTACATGTAAATGAAATAATTTCCATTTAATAATTGACATTATCCTCTCTCAAAGATAAATTATTCCTTACAATGAAAAAGATTTTAATAGGAATTGATACAGGAGGAACTTTTACTGATTTTGTTATTTATAAGGATGGTAAATTAGAAATAAAAAAAATTCCTTCCACACCAAATGACCCATCCATTGCTATTTTAAAAGGAATTAAAAATTATATTAAAAACGACACAATTTTAACAATAATTCATGGTTCAACTGTGGCTACAAATGCTCTTCTTGAAAGAAAAGGTGCAAAAGTAGCTTTTATTACTACTCGTGGATTTGAGGATATTATATTTATTGGCAGACAGACAAGAAAATTTCTGTATAATTTAAAAGGTGAAAAGGGAAATTATCTGGTTTCTCCTAATAATTGTTTTGGATTATTGGAGAGAACTTTATCCTCAGGATTAATTGAAAAAAGGGTATCATTGGAAGAACTAAAAAAAATAATAGCCAAATTAAAGTTCAAAAAAATCGAATCTGTTGCAGTTGTTTTTATAAATTCTTATATAAATCCTAAAAATGAGAGAACAATTACTAAAGAATTGAGAAAAAATAACATTTTAGTCTCTGCATCTTCAGAAATTTTACCTGAATACAGAGAATATGAAAGAGCTTCCACAACATTAATAAATGCTTATGTAATGCCTGTTATTAATGATTATTTAAAAAATTTGGAATCTAAAATTTTAAATGCAAATTTAAAAATAATGCAGTCTAATGAAGGATTCATTTCTTCAAAAAGAGCAAGAAAAGAAGCTGTAAAGACGATTCTTTCAGGACCCGCGGGTGGTGTGGTAGGAGCTTTTTATTTAAATAGATTAATAGGAAATTCTAAGGTCATTACTTTTGATATGGGAGGAACATCAACTGATGTGTCTCTTATAGATAATGAGATAAAAAGGACTACTGAAGCTTTTATAGAAGATTTTCCTTTAAGAACTCCAATAATTGACATTCATACTGTAGGAGCTGGAGGAGGTTCAATTGCCTACATTGACCAGGGAGGAGCATTAAGAGTAGGGCCTCAAAGTGCAGGAGCAGATCCTGGACCTGCATGCTATGGAAAGAGTTTTTATCCTACAGTAACTGATGCAAATTTAATATTAGGTAGACTTGATCCTGAAAATTTTCTTGGTGGAGAAATGAAGATTTATCCAGAAAGAAGTATTAAAGCAATTGAAAAATTAGCAAAAAAATTAAATAAATCCATTAAAGAAACTGCATCTGGTATTATTCAAATAGCAAATGCAAATATGGAAAGAGCTATTAGAGTTATTTCTATTGAAAGGGGATATGACCCAAGAAATTTTGTACTTTTTTCATTTGGAGGAGCAGGAGGAATGCATAGTGTTGATCTCGCCATAAGATTAAAAATACCCATAGTTATAATTCCAAAAAGAGCAGGAGTTCTTTCAGCTTTAGGAATGCTATTAGCTGATTCAGTAAAAGATTATACTCGATCAATATTAAAAACATTAGATCAAATAGATAAGAAGAAAATAAATGAAGTATTTAAAGAAATGATTAATGAAGGAATAGAGGAGATGAAGGAAGAAGGATTTTCTTTAAAAGATATAAGTATCTTTAAATTTATGGATGTACGATATCTCGGTCAATCATATGAGATTACAGTTCCTTATTCTTCTAATTTTATTGAGGATTTTCATCATCGTCATAGAGCTTTATATTCCTATTCTCATCTTAATAGACCAGTTGAAATAGTTAATTTAAGAATAAAATGTATTGGAAAAACAGAAAAAGTGGTTTTACCGAAATATTCTATACGGAGAAAAATTATATGTGACAATTATTCTAAAAAACAAAAAATATTTTACAATGGAGAAGAATATGAAGGTAAAGTATTTCTGAGGGATAATCTTCAACCAGGTGACATAATTAAAGGACCATCTTTAATATTAGATTTTGAATCTACAGCTTTTATTCCTCCTGCTTTTTTTGCAGAAGTAGATTCTTATTTAAATCTAATAATAAAAGGTGAATGATGAATTTTGACCCAATAGAATTAGAAGTTTTCAAAAATATTTTTATTTCAATTGCTGAAGAAATGGGTATGGTTTTGGGTAGAACAGCTTTTTCTCCAAATATAAAGGAAAGAAAAGATTTTTCATGTGCCCTTTTTGACAGAAAAGGAGAAACTTTTGCCCAAGGAGCCCATATCCCAGTTCATCTTGGAGCAATGAGTCTTTCAGTTCAATCAGCTTTAAAAAAAGTTGAAATGGCCCCTGATGATACAGTCATATTAAATAATCCTTATGAAGGAGGAACTCATCTTCCAGATATAACTTGTATTTCACCTTTATTCATAAATAATAAACCTTTATTTTTTATAGCCAATAGAGCTCATCATTCAGATGTAGGTGGAATTACTCCAGGTTCAATGCCCCTTGCAACCAGCATATTCCAGGAAGGAATTATTATTCCTCCTCTAAAAATAATTTCAAAAGGAAAAATAAATGAGGAAGTTCTTCATCTTATTCTTACCAATGTTAGGACCCCAGAGGAGAGAGAAGGTGATTTAAAGGCACAACTTGCAGCAAATGAAATAGGAAAGGAAAGACTAAAGGAAGTAATAGAAAAGTACGGCTTGGAGAAAATTCTGAAATATACAGAACATCTAAAATATTATACAGAAAGAATTTTAAGAAAAGTTATTTCTTCAATTCCCGATGGTATATATTCTTTTTATGATTATCTTGACGATGATGGAATATCTGATCAACCTGTAAAAATTGCTGTTGAATTAAAGATTAAAGGTGATGAAATATTAATAGACTTTAGTGGTTCTTCTCCACAAATGGAAGGGAGTGTAAATGCCAATTTTGCAATTACTTTCTCTGCTGTGCTTTATGTTTTCAGATCCTTAATTGAGGAAGATATTCCTTTTAATTCAGGCCTTATGAGACCTTTAAAAGTAATAGCTCCAGAAGGAACAGTTGTAAATGCAAATTTTCCTGCAGCTGTAGCTGGAGGCAATGTAGAAACTTCTCAGAGAATTGTGGATGTTTTATTGGGTGCTCTTTCAAAAGCGATACCTGATAGAATTCCTGCTGCAAGTCAAGGAACAATGAACAATGTTGCTTTTGGAGGATATAGTCCTGATAAAAAAATGAATTTTGCTTATTATGAAACAATAGGAGGAGGTATGGGTGCCAGCAAGACATTATCAGGAAAAAGTGGAGTTCATACCCATATGACAAATTCTCTAAATACACCAATTGAGGCTTTAGAAGCTTATCTACCAATTAAAATAAATAGGTATTGCCTGAGAAAAGAATCAGGTGGTAAAGGAAAGAATAGGGGAGGTGATGGGATAATTCGTGAGTATGAATTTCTTGTTCCAATTGAAGTCACAATAATTTCTGATAGAAGAAAATTCTCTCCATATGGATTACTTGGAGGAGAACCTGGAAAAAAGGGAAAAAATATTTTAATTTCTAAAAATAAAAAAATTTATTTGAATTCAAAAGTTAATCTCAAAGTTAATCCAAAAGACAGGCTTATTATAGAAACACCTGGTGGAGGAGGATATGGCTCGAAAAAATAAAAAATTTTCTTTTGGGCCAGGATTTTTAATTACAGCAGCTTTTATAGGACCTGGAACAGTTACCACTTGTTCATTAGCTGGTGCTAAATTCGGATATTCATTGATTTATGCTCTTCTTTTTGCAACTATAACAACTATAATTCTTCAAGAAATGAGTGGAAGGTTGGGATTAGCAAGTGGTTTTGATTTAGCTCAGTCTTTAAGAGAATTCCCTGAAAATAAAATAATAAAAATTGTTTATATTCTCTTGACATTCAGTGCTATTACTTTTGGTTGTGCAGTTTACGAAGCTGGTAATATAATTGGTGGATCTCTTGGTCTTGAAATGGTTACTCCAATTCCAAAAAATTATTGGGTAATTTTAATTTCTTTTCTTGCTGGAGTATTTTTGAGCACAGGTAAATATCATTGGATAGAAAAATTTTTAATAACATTAGTTGGCATCATGGGATTTTCCTTTTTGACAACAGCAATTATAGTACATCCAAATTTTAAAAACATTTTAGAAAGCTTTATACCAAGTTTTCCTTCTAACTCATTCTATTATATTTTAGCTCTTGTTGGAACAACTGTTGTTCCATATAATCTTTTTCTTCATTCTGCTGTAGTTAAAGAAAAATGGAAATCCATTAAAGAATTATCAAATTTAAGAAAGGATTTAATCCTTTCCATTTCCCTGGGAGGAATAATTTCAATTTCAATTATAATAACTTCTGCAATGGCTTTTTATGCAAGAGGAATTTCTCTTGAAAAAGGAGCTCAATTAGCAGAACAGTTAGAACCTTTATTTGGACCAGTGGCGAAAATACTTTTTGGAATTGGATTTTTTGCAGCAGGAATGAGTTCAGCTCTCACTGCTCCTTATGCAGCAGCTTTTGCTTCAGCAGGTGTTTTTAATTGGAAAAGAGGTCATAAAGATTTAAGATTCAACCTTATCTGGTTTAGTGTTATTTTAATTGGTTTTTTTATTTCTCTTTTAAATCTTAATCCTTTAGCAGTAATTGTTTTTGCTCAGGCAGCAAATGGTCTTATTTTACCTGTTGCTTCTATTTTTCTCCTTTTAATTTTAAATGATAGAAAAAAACTGGGAAATTTTGCCAATAAGTTATGGCAGAATATACTTGGATTTATTACAGTGACAATAGTCTCAGCTATAGGAATTTGGCATATAATTAGAATATTTCTGCGTTAAAAGGAAAATAAATTTTTTAAAAAATTTCAGCTTAGGACCTCTTTTACTTTGTTACCAATTTCAGCAGGGCTTTTTACAACATGAACTCCGCATTCCTCCAGAACCTTCATTTTTTCAGCAGCTGTTCCTTTTCCACCTGCAATAATTGCTCCAGCATGACCCATTCTTCTTCCTGGAGGTGCAGTTTGACCTGCAATAAAACTTATAACAGGTTTCTTAAATTCTTTTTTAATATACTCACCAGCTTCTTCTTCTGCAGTTCCACCAATTTCTCCAATTAATACAATAGCCTCTGTTTGTTCATCTTCATTAAAAAGTTTTAGAATGTCAATAAAAGTTGAACCAACAATAGGATCACCCCCAATTCCTATAGCAGTTGATTGACCAAAACCTAATTTAGTTAATTGATGCACTGCCTCATAAGTAAGAGTTCCAGAGCGAGAGACAACTCCTATATTCCCTGGTTGATGAATATGTCCTGGCATAATTCCCATTTTACATTTGCCAGGAGTTATAACTCCAGGACAATTTGGTCCAATTAATCTTGTGTTTTTATCTTTAAGATAAGTTTTGACTTTAATCATATCAAATGTTGGAATTCCTTCTGTTATACATACAACAAGTTCAACCCCAGCATTGGCTGCTTCCATTATTGCATCAGCAGCAAATGCAGAAGGGACAAAGATAATTGATGCATTTGCTCCTTCATTCCTAACTGCTTCTTCCACAGTATTAAAAACTGGAACTCCTAAGTGAGTGATACCACCTTTTCCAGGAGTAACACCAGCAACAATTTTTGTTCCATATTTTTGCATTTGTTGTGTATGAAAAGTGCCTTCTTTTCCAGTTATACCTTGCACCACTACTCGTGTGTTTTCATCTATTAATATACTCATTTTATTCCTCCTTATTTAACTAAGGAAACAACTTTCTCAGCTGCTTCTTTCATTGTATTTGCAACATGAAAAGCAAGACCTGATTTCTCAAGTATTTCTTTGCCAAGTTCCACATTGGTTCCTTCTAATCTTACAACCATTGGTATTGAAAGATTAACCTCTTTTGCTGCATTTACTATTCCTTTTGCTACAAGGTCACATCTTACAATACCTCCAAAAATATTAATTAATGCTGCCCTAACATTTGGATCTGAGACAAGTATTTTAAAAGCATTTTTAACAGCTTCTTCTGAAGCACCTCCTCCAACATCCAAAAAATTTGCTGGCATTCCACCTGCATGCATGATAATATCCATGGTAGCCATTGCTAAACCTGCACCATTCACCATGCATCCCACATTTCCATCGAGTTTAATATAGCTGAGATTATATTTTGAAGCTTCCACTTCTAATGGTTCTTCTTCATGAATATCCCTCATTTCTGCAATCTCAGGGTGTCTGAAAAGTGCATTATCATCAAAATTCATTTTTGCATCTAATGCTAAGACAGAACCGGCTTTAGTAATTATTAATGGATTTATTTCTGCAAGAGAAGAATCCGTAGCATAGAAAGCATGATATAAAGAAGAAATAAATTTTATACCTAATTTATAAGTTTCACCTTTAAGTCCTAATTTAGAGGCTAATTTACGTGCCTGAAATGGTAAAAATCCTGTTGCAGGATTTACATATTCTTTGAAAATTAATTCTGGTTTTTCTTCTGCAACTTTTTCAATTTCTACTCCTCCTTCAGTTGATGCCATAACTACTGGTCTTTCTTTAGAACGATCAATAACTATTCCCACATATAATTCTTTTTCGATTTCTAAAGCTTCTTCTACCAATAATTTTCTTACAATTCTTCCTTGAGGCCCTGTCTGATGTGTTACAAGTTTCATTCCAAGCATCTGCTCAGCTATTTTCATTGCCTCCTCTGGAGTAGAGACAACTTTAATTCCTCCTGCTTTTCCTCTTCCACCTGCATGAATTTGTGCTTTAAGAACAACTTTTCCACCAATCTTTTTAGCTATTTCATATACTTTTCCTGGATTATCTGCAACTTCACCCTTTGGAATTGCCACACCATATTGTGATAAGATCTGTTTTGCTTGATACTCATGAATTTTCATTTTTGCTCTCCTTTCAATTTATTTGTCAATTGTTTAGTAAAATTACTTCTAAGAGAATTATTCAATTTTATATTTTTTCTTTCCTTCAATATAAAGATCACCACCATACATATCATTTACAACAATGGCAGGAAAATTTTTAACTTCCATTTTTCTAATTGCTTCAGGTCCCAATTCTGGATAGGCAACTATTTCTGATTTTATAATGCTTTTAGAAATTAATGCACCTGCTCCTCCTACTGCAGCCAAATAAACAGCTTTATATTTCTTTAAAGCTTCTTTTACTTCCTCACTACGAGCACCTTTCCCAATTGTTGCTTTTAATCCCAAAGCATATAAATAGGGAGCATAAGAATCCATTCTATAACTCGTTGTAGGCCCTGCTGAACCAATAGGTTTTCCAGGTCGAGCTGGAGTTGGCCCAACATAATAAATAATCTGACCTTTAACATCAAAAGGTAGAGGTTTATTCTCTTTAATTAATTCAATCAATTTTTTATGAGCAGCATCTCTTCCTGTATAAACTATACCAGTTATGTAAACCTGATCTCCTACCTTTAATTTTGCAATATCCTCCTCACTCAATGGAGTTGTTAATTTCCATTCCGCCATTTTTTGACCTCTTAAAATTCCAGACTATCAATAACTTTTCTCACAGCCTCTGCAGATTTTTTAAGAGCTTCTTCTTCCTCATCTGTAAGTTTTATTTCAATTATTTGTTTGATTCCTCCAAAACCTAATTTAACAGGTACACCAAAATATATTCCTGAGATTCCATATTCGCCCTCAAGATAAGCAGCGCAAGGTAATATTTTTTTCTTATCTTTTAAAATTGCCTCAACCATTTCAGTTATAGCAGCTGCAGGCGCATAATAAGCACTTCCTGTTTTTAAATAACTTACTATTTCTGCTCCTCCTTTTCTTGTTCTTTCAATGATAGCATCTAATCTTTCTTTTGGAATAAGTTCTGTAATTGGAATTCCAGCAACTGTTGAATAACGAGCAAGTGGAACCATGGTATCACCATGACCTCCGAGCACAAAAGCTTGGATGTTTTCTACAGAAACATCAAGTTCCATGGCAATGAATGTTCTAAAACGTGCAGTATCAAGGATACCAGCCATACCAATTACCCTTTCTTTTGAAAAACCACTCACTTTATAAGCAGTATATGCCATTGCATCTAATGGATTGGTTACCATGATTATAATGCAATTTGGTGAATATTTCACAACTTGTTCTGTAACTTTTTTAACTATTCCAAAATTTGTTCCCACAAGTTCTTCTCTACTCATGCCAGGTTTTCTTGGAACTCCAGCAGTGATTACAACAATATCTGAATTTGCAGTATCTTCATAATTATTAGTGCCTATAATTCTTGTATCAAATTTCATAACAGGACTTGACTCTAAAATATCCAGGCCTTTACCTATTGGCATTCCCTCAATTATATCCAGTAATACAATATCTGCTATTTCTTTTTCAACAATTCTTTGAGCTGTTACCTCACCAACATGGCCTGCACCAATTATTGAAACTTTGTATCTTTTCATTTAGCACCTCCTAATTTAAATTTTATCTTTTTAGCTTTGAAAACCCAAATCTTATAAGGGTTTTCAGAAGCTTTTTACTTTTTAAAATTAAAAACTAAAATATTTTGAGAGAAAAATTTTAATATAAAGTTTTGAATTTTTAGCTGTAGTTTTGCGTTTTTATTCTTTAGTTTTTCGTTATTAAAATCTTTATAAATTAACTTTTTCATATTTTAAATTTTAAAATCTCCGTATTTCTGTAAATAAGGAACTAAGCCCCCTTCTTTAAGAATTTTAGTCATTATATCAGGTAAGGGTGGAAAATTAAGTGTTTCTCCTGTTGTTATATTCTTAATAATTCCTTTAGACAAATCCACTTCTAATTCATCTCCTTCATTAATTTTATCTGTATCACACATTATTACAGGTAATCCTACATTTATAGCATTTCTGTAAAATATTCGTGCAAAGGATTTAGCTAAAACAGCAGATACTCCTGCAAGTTTAATAATAATAGCAGCATGTTCACGACTTGAACCAAGACCAAAATTCTTACCTGCAACCACAAAATCTCCCTTTTTCATTGAGGATGCAAATTCCTCTCTTGCATCTTCTAAAACATGTTTAGCTAATTCAGGTAAATTTGATCGGAGATGATAATATCTTCCAGGAGCAATTAAATCAGTGCTTATACTATCTCCAAATTTCCATGCTTTACCTTTTAACATTGCATGCCTCCAAAATATTAAATTATTTCCCTTGGGTCAGTTATTTTTCCAGTGATTGCTGATGCAGCTGCTGTTGCAGGAGAAGCCAAGTATACAAAGGCTTCAGGGTTTCCCATTCGCCCCTTAAAATTTCTATTTGAAGTTGCAAGTGCAACTTCACCATCTCCTAAAATTCCCTGATGAACACCACAGCATGGCCCGCATCCAGGAGTATTTATTGAAGCTCCAAAATCATTAAAAATTTCAAGCAATCCTTCTTTTAATGCTTTCCTGTATACATCTCTTGAAGCAGGAACTACAATCATTCTTATTTTAGGATGTTTCTTTTTCCCTTTAATTATTGAAGCAACTACTCTAAAGTCTTCTATTCGTCCATTTGTACAACTTCCTAAAAAGACTTGATTAATCTCAATATTTTTTAAATCAGAATGATTAATTGGTTTTACATTATCTACGGTATGAGGAAGAGCTACCATTGGTTTTAATTCTGAGAGATTAATTTCAAATATTTTCTCATATTCAGCGTCAGGGTCGGGCTTTATTTCTCTAAATTTATTTTCACGACCATATTCTTTTAAAAATCCTTTTGTTATTTCATCAGTTGGAAATATTCCACATTTTGCTCCTGCCTCAACTGTCATATTAGCTATAGTTAATCTTTCTGACATATTAATGTGAAAAAGAGCCTCTCCTCCAAATTCCATAGCTTTATAAGTAGCTCCATCTGCTCCTATCATTCCAATTATATATAGAATAAGATCTTTTCCATATACACCTTTCGAAAAACTTCCTTTCAAATTAAAATAAAAAGTCTCTGGTACACGAAACCAGTTTTTTCCATAAACCATTCCAATAGCAACATCCGTAGAACCCATTCCAGTAGCAAAAGCACCTAAAGCTCCACCTGTAACAGTATGGGAATCAGCACCAATCAATATATAGCCAGGACAATTAAATTTTTCATTTATTACTTGATGACATACTCCATCTCCAATATCAGAAAGGATTGCTCCAGTTTTTCGAGTAAATTCTCTTATTAATTTATGGTCATTAGAAAGTTCCTTTCTTGGACTTGGAGAAGCATGATCTATAAAGAAAATTGCTTTTTCTGGGTTTGCTAATTTTTCAATTCCTAATTTTTCTATCTGTCTAATAGTTAAAGGGCCAGTTCCATCTTGAGCAAGAGCTAAATCAATATTTGCAATAACAATATCACCTGCTTTAACTTTTTTTCCTGAATGCTCACTAAGTATTTTTTCCACAATTGTTTGACCCATTTTACCTCCTTTTCTTAGACAAGATTTAATAGGAAAAATCGTTATAGTCAAATATATAAAAAATGTAAAATTTAGTCAATAATAGGTTTGAATAAAGTAATGGCGAGAAATTTTTATTTCTTAGGTATTACCCATAACTCTTGTCCAGGATAAATTCTTGATCTTGATGTAAGTCCATTTAAATTTAAAAGCTCACTGAGATTCATTCCAAACTTTTTTGCAATATCATAAGGAGTATCTCCTGTCTTTACTTTATATACTATTGCATTCTTTGGTTTTCCTGAATTAATTTTAAGTTTTTGACCCACTTTTATTACATTGCTTTTTAATCCATTGTCTTTTTTAATCCTACTTATTGTGGTATTAAACATTTTTGCAATTCGATAGAGGGAATCTCCTCTTCTTACAGTGTAAATTATTTTTTCACCAATCTTATATTTTCTGAAATAAGAACGGGAAGGTGGTATATATTTTCCCTTTAATGGTATTTTCAATCTTTGTCCAGGTCTAATTAAATTTATGCGTCTTAGACGATTTAATCTGGCAATGGCTCTTATTGAGGTTCTATAGCGTTTTGCAATGCTTGAAAGATTCTCTCCTCTTTTTACATAATGAACAATGTAAGTGGCTTCTGGAGGTATCCATCTGGGCAAAAAATTTATTTTAGCTAAAACCTTATCTCCATAGCCTGCAGGAACTTTCAAAAGATATTCATAATCAGGAGTAGAATTGTGGCGAAGTTCTGGATTTAATTCTATTAAATTCTCTGTTTTTACACCAATAGCTTTTGCTAAGGAAGAGAGTTTAACAGGACGATTTATAGACACAAGCTCATATCTAAGGGGAGGATCAGGTTTGGGAAGTTCAAAGCCATATTTTTTTGGATTTTGGATAATAAGTAGAGCAGCAATAAAACGAGGTACAAAACGAGCAGTTTCATAAGGAAGTTTTATATATAAATCCCAGAAATTATCCAAATAATTTATATGCTGAGTACGAATAACATTTTGAACTCTTATTTCTCCACAATTATAAGCTGCTAAAGCAGTTGTCCAATCGCCAAAAATTGAATGGAGTTCACTTAGGTATTTTAAAGCTGCACGTGTGGACTTTAAAGGGTCCATTCTCTCATCTATCCAGGGATTTCTCTTTAAGCCAAAACGATATCCTGTGGAAGATATAAATTGCCATAAACCAAGAGCTCTTGCTCGAGATAAAGCTCTAACTTTAAAACCGCTTTCTATTAGGGGAATCCAGGACAACTGTTCAGGAAGGCCAGCTTTATGGAGTTCTCTTAAAATCATGTTTCTATATCTTCCGGATCTCTTATAGGCTTGTTCAAAGAATTTCCTTTCCTTAGTTTGAAAAGATTTGATTTCTTTAATTACATGTTTATTTTCTGTTAAAGGAATAATCTTATTATTGTCTCCTGCTGTAATTAAACGAGAAGCATATATTTCCTGTATTCTTTTAGCAATTAGCAATCTTAAATCATTTTTTTCCTGTAATAATGGAGAATCAGAGGATAATTTGACCTTTAATATAAGTGAATATGCTTCATCTAAAGCTGTTATAGCTGTATCAAAATCCCCTCTTTCCAAGGCATTTTGTGCATCCTGATAGGCGTCCATTGCTTCCTCTAATAGAGAAGAAGCTTCCTCTATGTCAGAAAATTCTCGTAAATAAGTAGATTCTGCAATTTTACTATCTAAAATTAATTTTTCCTCTTCTTTTATTTCTTCAGTTATTTCCTGACTTTGAATATTTGATTTAGAAGGAGGATGAGTATTGATTTTTTCAGTAGAAGTGGTTTTTGTTGAGGAACAATTATAGATATTACCTAAAAAGAAACATAAAATAATATAAAATATGAAATATTTTTTATTTTTCATAATAAGATATGACTTATAACAGATAGACTCATTTAAGTCAATTCAAAATATTAATTTGACTTCATGCCCATATTATGTTATAAGCATTAGTCAGTGATAAAATGGGAAAAATCAATAGCAGAGGTGAGAAAATGAAACTCGGTCTTAAAGCTTTGAAGCTCCTGTTAATTTTGCTTTTTTTATTAATAATGGGAAAATATCTAATTTGTTTTTATCCTTTCTCACAAGAACCAAAAGTTGAAGAAGCTGATCAAAAGACTTTAGATTATAATAAAGCAGTTACAGCAAGGACTCCAAATGAAAGAATTAGACTCTTAAATGAATATTTAAATAAATGGACTAATACAATTTATCATAAATATGTTTATGCTCAATTATGTTTAAATTATTATCAAATAAAAAAATTTGATGAAGCTACTAAAGCAGGAGAAAAAGCTTTAATATATACTGATTTGGAGCCTGATTGGCGAGGACAGATTTTATTAATCCTCGCTGATTGTTATGCTTCAAATCCAAAAAATAAGGATTATCAGAAAGCTCTGAGTTACATAAATAGGGCAATAAAATTAGCAAAGACAAATAATTTATTTAGATTAGCAAAAACTGCTGAGAATGCTAAAAATACTATTTTAAAATTAATAAATATTGAAAAATTGAGTGAAATTAAATCTTTATACGAGCAGAAAAAATATTCTCAAGTAATTTCAATTATAAATGGGATGGGAGAAAAGGAGAGAAATAGATTTGAAGTATTGAAATTTTATGCACTATCTTTATATAAAACAGGTAAAATAGATTTAGCTTTAACTAATTTTAGAAGAACATATTCAATTAAAAAAACAGGTGAAATTGCAAATATAATTGCTATTATTTTGTATAGAAAATCTAAAAATAATAAGAAACTTTTAGATGAAGCAATCAAGTATTTTATAAGAGCAAGTAAACTATTTGCAAAAGAAAATAATAGAAAAATGTCAGATAAAGCTTTGGCCCGTGCTCAATCTCTCTTTTTTAATGAAAAGCATCAAATAAATAAAAAAATTAAGGATATTGAGAAGAAATATAAAGGAGTAGAGGAGGAATATAATTCATTAGCTAAGGAATATAATACATTAGTAAAGAAATACGAAAATGTGGAAGAAATTCCAAGAGAAGTTGAGAAAAAAATAGAGAATATGAAAAAACGCTTAGAAGAATTAGAAATTAAGTTAGAAGATAAAGAAATAGCTCTTGAAGATTTAGAAACTGAACATAAAAAATTAATAAAAGAATTTAATAAACTTTTAGCCTCAATAAGAGAATAAAATTTCATTATTTAAATTTTATTATTTTAAATCTTTATAAATATTAGAAAAACTTCCTTATCAAATAATTAAACCTAAAAAAGCAATTAAATTTGCAACTTTTTCAACAAATTAGTGGTTTTTTTAATAGAAAAGGATTTAATTGATTTTTCAAAATAACTGTGTTAAATTAATTTTAAAATAGGAGGAGGAAATGAAAAAGATAGTTGTATTCAGTATGATAAGTTTCTTCTTAGGAGCCCTTGTTTATGGACTGTTCTTTCTTTATCTTCCAAAATCAAAGGACACAGCTTCAGAAACCAGTAATATTTCAATTCAGCCTCCTGCTGTTATTGCTTCTTCTTCATTTCAAAAACAGCCTGACCCAAGTCTAAATTTTGTGAAAGTTGCTGAGAGAGTTGCTCCAGCTGTAGTAAATATAGAAAGTACAATTATTGAGAGAATCTCCTCTTGGAAGGAAGATTGGTTTTTTGAAGATCCCTTTGAAGATTTTTGGAGAAGATTTTTCGGTTATCCACCAGAAGAAAGAGAATATGAAAAGAAAGTTGGGGGTTCAGGTTTTATAATTGATCCTAAAGGGTATATTGTGACAAATAATCATGTTGTACAAAATGCAAAAGAAGTTTGGGTTTATACTTTAGATGAGAGAGAATTTCAAGCTAAAATAATAGGTACTGATCCAAAAACAGATTTGGCGCTTTTAAAAATAAAAGGTAAAAATTTACCTTATGTCAAATTAGGTAATTCAGATAATATAAAAGTAGGGGAGTGGGTTTTGGCAATTGGTAATCCTTTTGGACTATCCCACACTGTTACAGCTGGTATTGTAAGTGCAAAAGGAAGGCATTTTTCAGGCAAAAATATACCTGAATTTAATGATTTTATTCAGACAGATGCTGCAATTAATAGAGGAAATAGTGGTGGTCCTCTTGTAAACATGAAAGGCGAAGTTATTGGTATAACAAGTAATATTTATACTCCAACAGGTGGAAATGTAGGAATTGGATTTGCGATCCCAAGCAATATGGCTAAAGTAGTAATAGAGGATCTTAAAGAAAAAGGGAAAGTAGTCCGAGGTCATCTTGGTGTATGGGTGCAAGAAGTTACACCAAAAACAATGAAATCTCTTGGATTAAAAGAGAAAAGGGGAGCACTTGTTGCAAGAGTACAACCAGGCTCTCCTGCAGATAAAGTAGGTATAAAAAGATATGATGTAATAGTGGAATTTAATGGAGTAAAAATAAAAAATACAAATCATTTGAAATTTAAAGTTGCAGAAACTCCTCCAGGAACAGAAGTAAAAATAAAAGTTATTCGAAATGGAAAAGAAAAAACTTTTACAGTTATATTAGATGAATTAGAACCAGTAGAAGAAACAGGACGCTATGCATACAAAGAAACAAAGGATCTCGGTATGAGATTAACGCCTCTTACCCCAAGATTAGCAAGAGAACACGGTTATCGGTATAGTGGCGGTCTTTTAGTTACTTATGTTAAAAGAAATAGTGAAGCTTACCGAGCAGGAATTCGGGCAGGAGATGTAATTCTCGAGGTAAATAGAAAGGAAGTAAATACTATCAGAGATTTTGAAAGAATTTTAAAAAGAGCAAAATCTGGTGATATTTTAATGCTATTGGTACGTAGAGGAGAGTATGAATATATATTATATTTAAAAATACCATAAAAGGATAATAAATGAAATTTATTAAGGCCCAAGTTTTGGGAAATGATTTCTTAGTTTTAAATCAAAAAGAGACAGAGAGAATAGAAGATTTACAATCTTTTGCTTGTCTTGTGTGTGATCGTCACTTTGGAATAGGAGCAGATGGTCTGATTATTACATCTTTAATTGGGAAGAAGAAAGACGAAGCTTCATTCCGAGTTTTTAATCATGATGGTACCGAAGCAGAAGTTTCAGGAAATGGATTAAGATGTGCAGCTGCTTATATGTATTATTTTGAATTAACTGATTCTCCAAAAATTACTTTTCATACAAATGCTGGTATAAGAGTAAGTGAATTACTGGAAAAAGACAAAACAACTTATTTATTACGTATTGATATGGGAGTTCCTATCTTTTCATCGCAAGAAATTCCTTTTGATGATGGGTCAGAATATGAAAAATTGGTAGATTATGACTTAACTATTGGACAGAAAAAATATAAGATAACTTGTCTTTCTATAGGAAATCCTCATTGTGCAGTTTTTGTATCAAATTTCCCTTCCAGAATAGAGTGGCATCAAATGGGAAGAGAAATTGAATCTCATCCATTTTTTCCTAATAGAACGAATGTTGAATTTGTAAAGGTAATTAATAGAGATGAGATAGAAGCTCTTTTTTGGGAAAGGGGAGTAGGAGAGACATTAGCATCCGGAAGTGGAGCTTGCGCTTCAGCAGTTGCTTCAATTCTTAAGGGATTAACTAATCGAAGAGTAAAAGTAAAAACAAGTAGTGGTGAATTAATTGTTGAATGGGAAGGTGATAAAATATTTCAGATTGGACCTGTAGAAGTGATTTGTGAAATTACACTTGCTAAAGAAATTTCCCCAAAATTAGAATAATTTTACTCTAAGAGATTTTCTCTGATTTCTTATTAAAATTAATAAGAAAATCTTATTCCAAGGCTAATAATTGTAGCATGGAGATTGAATTTCTGGGTTAAAGGATAACCTCCATAGAATGTAGAAATTTCTCTTTCTTTTCCAAGAGCATAAACTCCTGCGAAATTAAGTTCTACTTTTCCAGCTCTATATCCAATTCCTCCAAATAAAACAATTTTATCAACATCAATATCCATTAGATTTAAAGTTTCATCAGGTCTGGCATAATTATCATAGGCTATTCCTGCTCTTATTGCCACTCCTTTTGGAAAAACATACTCGCCACCCATTTTAAATTTAACTATATTTTTATAATTAATGATTTCACTTTTATCTATATCTATTGTGAAACCAGGAGCCACCATCACATTCTTAATTTTTCCTTCTAATTTTTCAAGAGTTGACCAATGAGAATAATCTATATCAGCAGAAATCATAAAATTCTCTTTAAAGTAATAAGAAATACCAACTTCTATGGAATAAGGTAGATTAAATTTTGTTTCAGAATCAAAATTCATTCCCATAATTTTTGTTTTACCTTCAATTTTCATTTTAGCTGGTCCACGAAAAGCCAGTCCTATTCCTAATTTTTGATTTGGGCGATAAAGAATGCCAAAACCAGCAGTGTAAGAAGTACCTGTTTCATCTATACTCATTGAACCATAGAGAGGATTTTCTGTTTCAACTTCCATTTTTCCTTTATAAATATTGAAATTTACACCTGCTGAAAATTTTTCTGAAAATTTATAGGCAATTGATGGAGTGAAAGAATAAATTCCTAATACAGCTTTTAAAGGATAACCTATGTCTTTCTGGGACCAGTCAACACCACCTCCTCCATAAGGACAGAAAGCTCCAAATCCAAAACTCCATTTATCCTTTTTTATTGAGATAAAAGCTTGAGGATAATAACTTCTTAATTTACTGTAAACAGTAGTTCCAGTTGGAAGAGTATAACTATGCTTTGGCATTATATAAATTCCTTCTAATGATAAATTAAGAGAATACTTCTGATAAGTCAGCCCAGCAGGATTATAAAAAATAGCACTTGGATCATCTGCAACAGCTGTAAAGGCTGTTCCCATTGAAAGAGCTCTTGTGCCCATTAATATATTATCCCAAGCACCAGACCAAAGCATTGTAAAGCAAAATAATAATGCAATTAACAATATTGTAAATTTTTTCATTTGTAATACCTCCTTCCTGCTCATATATATAAAATATATTTTTTATTGTCAATATATAAGATTCCATTACTATTCAATATATTGTGTTAAATTTTAAGAAAGGTAGTATATATTGTATTATAAACTTGACTTTTTATTTTCAATAAATTAAAATTACCTTTAGATTTAAATCAAAAATGATTAAGATAAAATATTACAAATATATAGTGATTTTTTCTTTAATAATCTTTTTTTTAGTATTAAATCCCCTTGAATTTGCAAATGAGAAAAAAGAGTTTTTTAGAAATTATTCCATTAGAAAGCCCATTATAAAAATTGGTCTTGGAATAAATCTTGAAGAAATAAAAATTAAAGCTTCTTCTGGTATGAAAATATATGAAATAAGAAATGGTTTAAATCAAATTTCAGATAACATTGATGAAGTTTTAATAAAAGGAAAAAAAGAAAAGCTTAATGAAAGATTTTTAATTCAATTTCCTCCATTTAGAGAAAAAGAGGAAGCAAAAGCATTAGTTCAAAAAATAAGGGAGAAAATAAAGGTGGATATATATATTGATCAGGACTTAGCAATGAATACTTATCAAGTCTGGATTGGATATTTTGATTTGAAAAATGAAGCAGTTGCTTTTGCAAAAAAACTTTATAATTTAGGTTTTCGAGATGCATGGATTGTTAAAGAAGAAATAACAGAAGGTGAGTCAAAGCCATTTTGGCTTTTCTGTAATGGGGAATTTATCAAACTTTCACCTGATTCCAATTTATATATTATCCCAGCTCATCCCAGAAGCTATTTATCTTTCAATGGAAAGCCTTATCGAGGAATATTTGTAGTTAAATCTACTGTAAAAGGAATAGTATTAATAAATATCTTGAATATGGAGGATTATTTGAAAGGAGTAGTTCCTGTAGAACTTTCACCTTATGCATTTAATGAAATTGAAGCTCAGAAAGCTCAGGCAGTAGCTGCACGTACGTATGCACTTAAAAATTTAGGGATGTATAAGGAATTGGGATTTGATTTAATTGATACTCCAAAATGTCAGGTTTATGGTGGAATAAGTGTTGAAAATCCCCTTAGCACAAAAGCAGTAGAAGAGACTAAAGGAGAGGTGATAACCTATCGTGGAAAACTTATAAATGCTCTTTATACCTCTACTTGTGGCGGCTCAACAGAAAATGTTGAAAATGTTTTTTTAGGAAGAGCTGCACCATATCTTCGAGGAACACAGTGTTTTTACGAACATCAAAGAGAATGGTGGATTAAAGGATATTATTTAATAGCACCAATATATGTAAATGGTTTTAATATAAGTCCTGAAATATCTCGATTAATAAGCTGGGGCATAATTCCTTTAAATATAAATCACGCTTTTTATAGAAAACTATCTTCTGGAAACGAGGTTTCTAAGTGGTTTGAAAATACTCTTTCTTTTTTAAATAGAAAACATAATCCGATTTCTTTTAATGAAAAATATATTAATTATGCAAATTTAGCTCATTTAATTATAGATTCTTTTGGTTGGGAAGAAAAACTCAATTTTCTATTAAAAGATGAAGAAATTGATTATCTTATTAGAGATTTAATGGAAGTAAAACATAAAGATAAAAAATATATTGCTTATCTTATTTTAGAAAATATTTTTCCAATTAGTTATGAAATAAAAAATCCATATAGACCCTTGCTTAGAAGCGAAGTTCTCCATGTTCTATACAGACTAATTATTTATATAGATAAAAATAGAATTCATAAAGGTGTATTTAAATTTTTAAATAAAGATAAGAAAATTATTGTTGAAGAAAATAATAAAGAAAAAGAATTCAATCTTTCATCTAAACTTTTTCTTGTGCACAATAACAATGGCTTTATTTCATTTGCAAATTATGCATCTTTAATAGGAGGAGAAGAAATTTACTGGATAGAGAAAGAAGGAAATATTCCTTATCTTGAAATACATTATTCCTCCTTTTCAAATATGTTGGAAAGAAAGTCAATTTTTAATCGCTGGCAAGTAAGAAAATCTCGAGAAGAACTTGAAAGAAGAATTAAGAAATTTTATCCAATTGGTAATCTTATTGATTTAACAGCAAAAAAAAGAGGAACTTCAGGAAGAATAACTGAACTTCAAATTATTGGAAGTGAGAATCAAGTTCTGGTTAAAGGTTTCAGAATAAGAACAGTTCTTGGATTAAGAGAGACACTTTTTGTAATAGATAGAGAATATGATGAGGAAGGTAATATTACTTATTTTATATTTACTGGTAGAGGATGGGGACATGGTGTTGGTCTTTGTCAGGTTGGTGCCTATGGCATGGCAAGAGAAGGAGCAAATTATAAAAAAATCCTTAAAAAATATTACCGTGCAGTAAAAATCGTAAGAAAATATTAGCTAAAAAACAATGAAAATTCCAAAGTCTTAATAACTTAAAAAGAATTAAAGGGGTAAACATGAAAGAAAGGTTAATTGAAATTCTTAAAGAAAAATCAGTAATTACTGGAGTTGAAATAATTTTAACCTCAGGAAGAAAGAGCAATTATTATATTGATTGTAAAATGACAACTCTTGATCCAGAAGGAGCAAATTTAGTTGGAAAATTAATTTTAGAAGTTCTGGAGCCATATCAAATAGATGCAATTGGTGGATACACACTTGGAGCTGATCCAATAGTTAGCGCAGTTGCAACAATAAGTTATCAGGTTGGGAAACCATTGCCAGCTTTTATAGTTCGTAAAGAACCCAAGAAACATGGTGAACAAAAAATGATAGAAGGTCCTTTTAAAGCTGGATGGAAAGTTGCAATTATAGATGATGTTTGCACAACTGGTGGCTCAATTCTTAAAGCATGTAAAGCTGTAGAAGAAGCTGGAGGAGAAATTGTGCTTACTATGGTTATAGTGGACAGATTAGAAGGTGGTAGAGAAAATATAGAAAAAAATGGTTACAAATTTATCTCCCTTCTAACAAAAAAGGATCTTGGACTTTAACAAATAAAACTTAAAACTCATAGTTTGAAATTTTGTCTTTATTGTATTACTCTGTATTTTCTTCCAACTTTAATAAAAGCTTCAATTGCTCTGTTAAGGTGTTCTTTTTCATGAGCAGCTGAAATTTGAACTCTAATTCTCGATTGTCCTTTTGGAACAACAGGATAATAGAATCCAATTACATAAATTCCTTCTTCCAGTAAGTCTTTTGACATATCCTGAGATAATTTGGCATCATTTTCAAATTTTGAAAGCATTATTGGAACAATTGGGTGTGTGCCTGGCTTTATATCAAAACCTGCCTCTGTCATTTTTTCCCTAAAATATTTAGTATTTTTTTCAAGTTTATCCCTTAATTCAGTTGTTTCTGAAAGAAGATCAAGAACAGCAATAGAAGCACCTACAATGGAAGGAGCTAAAGTATTACTAAAAAGATAAGGTCTTGAACGCTGACGATATAGTTCAATAATTTCCTTTCTTCCAGAAGCAAATCCTCCTGATGCACCTCCAAGAGCCTTTCCTAAGGTGCTTGTAATTATATCAATTTTTCCCAAAACACCATGATATTCAGGTGTTCCTCTTCCTGTTTTTCCAATAAATCCAGTTGCATGAGCATCATCTATCATGACTAAAGCATCATATTTCTCCGCTAAATAACAAATATCCTTTAAAGGAGCAATATCTCCATCCATTGAAAAAACTCCATCTGTTGCAATCATTCTAAAACGAGCTTTTTGAGCTTGCTTTAGTTTATCTTCAAGATCATTCATATCACAATGTTTATAAATGAAGCGCTGAGCTTTACAAAGTCGGATTCCATCAATAATTGAGGCATGATTCAATTCATCACTTATAATTGCATCTTCTGGTCCAAGCAATGGCTCAAAAATCCCACCATTTGCATCAAAACAGGCTGCATAAAGTATAGTATCCTCTGTGTGGAGAAATTCAGAAATTTTTCTTTCTAATATTTTATGAATTTCTTGAGTTCCACATATAAATCGAACTGAACTCATTCCATATCCCCATTCTTCTAAAGCTTTTCGAGCACCTTCAATAACTTTTGGATGACTGGATAATCCCAGATAATTATTTGCACAGAAATTGAGAACTTTTTTTCCTCCTTTAACTTCAATTTCTGGTGCTTGAGGAGTTATAATAATTCTTTCTTCTTTATAAAGACCTGCATTCTTAATTGATTGAATTTCTTTCTGTAAATGGTCTTTAATTTTTCCATACATTTTCATCCTCCTTCATAATTAATCCTTAAATTTTGCTATATTTATTTGTCTAATTTTTGTTTTTTCAATCTTTCCAATGCCTTTTTCAATTCATTTTCATCAGGAAATAAAACAACTTTTACAGATTTTCTTGGTCGTGCAAGAATAGCATCAAAACCTTTTTTAAATTCATTAAGGGGGAATATATGGGATATTATTGGATAAATATTAAGTCTTCCTGAGGAAAGAAAATTTCGAACACGGTACCATGTATCAAAAAGCTTGCGTCCTGTAATTCCATGAATTTGTAAGCCTTTTAATACTATCTCTTCATTATAATCAATTTCAATTGTAGATGAAGGAGCAAGACCAAAAGCAGTAAATCTTCCACCACGACGAAGCATTTTCAATCCTTCTTCAATAGCTTGAGGAGCACCAGCCATATCAAGAACTATGTCTGCCCCATAACCTCCTGTATTTTCTTTTATATATTCGATTCTATTCATATCATCTTTATGAATATTTATAATATGATCAGCACCCATAATTTTACCTATTGATAAATTATAATCCCATTCTCCAATTAAAAAAATATTTGTAACACCACACAATCTTGCTATTCCAACAGAAAAAAGACCTGCTGGCCCATCTCCTATAATAACCATTGACTTGCCAGCTACATCATGATCTTCTCCAAGAACAGCATAAGTGGCATTACCAAGAGGTTCTTGAAGAGTGGCAATTTCTGGTGGAATAGAGGGATGGTTAATCCAGCAAACATTTTCAGGAAGTGCAAGATATTCTGCAAAAGTTCCATCCCGGTCAACTCCTAAAATTTCCATGTTTTCTCCAAGATGAGCTTGACAGAGGAGAGATTGTAAATCCCATGGATCATAAATGTGAGTTTCTGCTGAAATATAATCTCCTACTTTGATTCTTTTAACTTCTTTTCCTACTTCTACAACTTCACCAGCCACTTCATGTCCAAGTATCTGAGGAAGTTTTTCTGCCCCAATTCTCCTATCTGACCATTTATCCCATTGATAAATATGAACATCTGTCCCGCAAATTGAAGTTGCTTTTACTTTTACAAGGACTTCTTTTGGTTTTATTTCTGGAATATCCACTTCAATAAACTCTGCTCCAGGGCCAGCTTTTGTTTTAGCCACTGCTTTCATTTTCATAATGTCCTCCCTTATAATTTTATATTTTTCAAAAATTTCCTTGTCAAATGAACTAAAAATTTTTTATAGAAAAAAATACTTCAAAAGCAAAATTATCCAAATAACGCATCCTCCAAAAATAGCTCTATATTCTTTATTCCTTTTATAAAGTTTAAATTTAAATTTTTCTAAATTTTTTTCTTTTATTTTTTTAAAATTAGGCAAAATACATGGCACATTTTTTTCATATTCTTTATATTCTTCTGGGAAAAGTTTTCTAAGTTTATTAGTTTCTTCTATAATTAAAATTGGATAAAAAATAGAAAAATATATTAGAAATACAAGCCAGGCCCATAAAGAATTAGCACTTATACAAAGACTAATTCCCAAGAGAAAGTTCCCAAGATATAATGGATGTCTTGTATATTGATAAGGACCTGAAATAGCTAAATTTTTTCCTTTTTCAATATGACCAGCTGCCCAGGCTCTAAGTAAAAATCCTAATATTGAAATAATAAATCCAATAAATATTGAAGCAAATGTTGGTTTTGCAAGAATTAAAATAATAATTACTCCCCATAGTCCTGCAGGAACTCTATGTTTGTAAATTTTCTTTCTAAGTGTTTCAGTTTCCATTTAAAATTTGTGATGCTAATTCAAAAATTTCTTCTGGTGTTATTCTTTTAATACAATCCATTGTTTGACATTTCCTCTTATAACAGAAACTGCATGAAAGCTTGTAAAATGCAACTTTATCATGAGAACGAATAGGACCATTTCTCTGTGGATCTGTTGGTCCAAAAATTCCAACCACAGGGATTGAAAATGCACTTGCAAAATGAAGTGGGAAACTATCCCCACTTATTAGTAGAGAAGCTTTTAAAATAAGAGCCATTAATTCAGGAATAGAAAGAAATGGTAATATTGGAATACCTGTTTCCTTACAACTTTTAATAGCTAATTCCTTTTCTGTTTCAGTTCCCCAAAGAAAAAGAAGAAAATTATTTTCCCTTTTTAGCATTCTTGCAAGTTTTATGAAATTTTCAATATCCCATCTTTTTGTTTCCCATCCAGCTCCAACATTTAAGAGAATTAGTTTTTTCTTAAAATCATATCCTGAATTCTTTAAAATTTTTTCAATTGAAAGAGTAATTTCAGGAGGAATTTCAAGCGGAAATTCGATTTTTTCTTCATTTATATTGAGAAGAGTTAAAAGCTTTACATTTTTTTTTATTACATGCATACTTTCATCTATTTCAGGTAATAAGCAATTATAAAATATCGAAGCAAATGGTTCTTTTAAATTTTTTTTATGAAATCCAAATCTATTTTTAGCTCTTGATAAATAGGAAATTAATCCTGATTTTACCAGACCCTGGAAATCAATTGCATATTCATAATTATTTTTTATTTTATTCTTAAATTTAAATATATCTTTCCAGCATTTTAATGAGAATAAATTTTTTTTCCATTCATTACTATTAATTATTATTGTTTCATTTAAATTCGGGACAAACTTCAATATCTCATATCCTTTTTTCTCAACAATCCATGAAATTCTTGCATTAGGAAAATTATTTCTAAGAAGAGAAAAGGACGGCAAAGTATGGATAATATCACCTAAAGAACTTAGTCTAATTATCAAAAAACTATTATTCATTAGAAAACTTTCTCTTTATTTCCTTAATAATCTGGGATGTAGACTTTAGTTTTGGGCCTCCAGTAATTTCTATTTTTCCTCCATAATTTTTCACAACATCTTTTTCAGGAACAGTTTCAGGAGTATAATCTGAACCTTTAGCATGAATATCTGGTTTTAAACTTAATAATACTTTTTCCACATTTATTTCAGAAAATATTGTCACATAATCAACAAAATAAAATGAGGAAATAATTTCAGCTCTTTCTCTTTCTTTTAAAAGTGGTCTTCCAGAACCCTTTATTTTTCTTACAGATTCATCACTATTTAATGCAACTACCAAAATATCTCCTTTGTTTTTAGCTTCTTTTAAGTATCTAATATGACCCACATGAATTAAATCAAAACATCCATTAGCGAGAACAATTTTTTTCCCTCTCTTTTTTTCTTTTTCTATTATATTTTTTAATTCAAATAAAGAATAAACTTTATTCAATTTTTTTATTTTCTTGAATTAAAATTTCTTTTAATTCTTCCTGAGTAACTGTTGCTGCTCCTTTTTTCATTACAACCTTACTTGCAGCATAATTTGAAAGATAAGCAGCTTCTCTGAAATTTGCACCTGCTGTAAGAGCCAAAGTATAAGTGCTTATTACAGTATCACCTGCGCCTGTTACATCCACTATTTCATCAGATCCATAAATTGGAATTGAGAAAGGTCTTTTTCCTTTTTCAAAAAGAATCATTCCTTTGTATCCACGGGTGATTAGCAGGGCAGAGGAGGAAATTTTTTTTAAAATTTCTTCTCCAGCCTTTTCCAGAATTTCTTGATCATCATTTATTTCAATATTCAAAGCATAATTAACTTCTGGTTCATTCGGAGTTGCTATAGTAACTTCCCTAAAATTAAGGAGTTTAAAACGAGAATCCAAAGTTACAGGTTTTCCAAGTTCCTTTAGCTTAGGCAAAAGTTTGTAATAAATATCTTCATTTACAGTTAAATAATTATAATCAGAGATTAATAAAGCATCAATTTCATTAATTACTTCTAAAAGATAGGAAAACAAAAGAGATTTTAATTTCTCATCATATTTTAATTTGTCCTCATAATCAATTCTTAAGACTTGCTGTTTTCTCGTATGTTCTCCTCCAGCTAAAATTCTTGTTTTAGTAATAGTGGAATAATTTTTTACTTTTATTAAATAATCTATTTTTATTTTATTTTTCTTTAATAACTTTAAAATCTTATTTCCTTTTTCATCCTCTCCCACAATTCCAACTGGAATAGGAATGCCTCCCAGACTTTTTATATTATTAACTGAATTTCCAGCTCCTCCAAGAGTATAATCAGTACCTTGATATTTTAAAATTAAGACAGGAGCTTCACGAGAAACTCTATGAGAAAGAGTATATATATATTCATCAAGTATATAATCTCCCCAAACTGCTATTTTTTTATTTTTGAAATTCTTTACTATATTTAAAAGAGAATCAGTGTTCACATTCATTAGCAATATTTAACAGAAAAAATAAATAAGGTCAATTATTTGTAAGCGTCCATAACATATTGGACTGCTGAGAGTCTTTTATAAAGCAGTCTATATAATATCTTAAAGGCGCTAATTTGTTAAGACTTTTATGAGGTCTCTTAGTGTTATACCAGATGAGCCATTTC